>Ga0316605_10000598_pt1 | contig 24256 bp, 16 predicted proteins | sample OWC_soil_day20_n_FD_207666 | JGI IMG/M metagenome (GOLD analysis project Ga0316605, IMG submission 207666) | Wetland soil microbial communities from Old Woman Creek delta, Ohio, United States - OWC_soil_day20_noCT | ecosystem: Environmental > Terrestrial > Soil > Wetlands | place: USA: Ohio...
TTCGAGTCAAGAGTTTTTAGGAATAAAAATTTTATCAATAAACTAGTTTTAGAAATAAAAAAATAAACTGTAAATTTGAATTAGTAATAACCTAAAAAGTGTAAACCTATTTCAGGAAACGACAAAATACAACAAATCCAGCCATAAAATGCAAATGATAACACTATAAAAAGCCTTTTTTATAGGTAAAAAAAGCCTAATTTATACCCCCAAATAGGCTATTTTGATATGAAAATAGTCTATTTTTGGGTTAGGAATAGGCTATTTTAGGGCTCGACGATCAATATATTGGACTTGTATTTATTGAATTTAGGTCTTGAGCTTATTGATAATTTGTTTTATATATTTTGCATTTATCAATCCTTTATTTCAAAGCTTTGAGTAAGAGGATTGATATATTCTAAGGTTTCTTGGGTTATGGTGTTTATGTATTTTTCATCAAACTTTCTGCCTACCTGAACTTCCTCTATAAAACAAGAAAAATGTAAATTTAATCATATTTATTTTATTTATTGAAATGAGGTATTAGGTGAATAAATTGACTTTTTATTCTATATAATTGCAAGTATGTGAATTTTTTATGGAATATTGATTGAGGCAATAAATGTGCTGCCTTTACCAACTTCACTTTCTACACGCATAGTTCCACCGTGGGCTTCAACAAAATCTTTTGAAATTGCTAGTCCTAATCCACTGCCTTGTACTTTTGTTCCCGGCACACGGAAATAACGGTCAAAGATACTTTGATGATAGCGTGGGTCTATTCCTTTTCCAAAGTCTTTAACATAGATTTCAATTGTTTTATCCACTTGGCGTGCTCCAACAATTATTCTTGCGTTTTCTTCTGAGTAGTGTATGGCATTTGAAAGCAGATTTGTTATTACCCACGCTATTTTTTCACTGTCAATAAATAGTTTTGGAAGTTTTTCTGGGTATTCTATTTCTATATTACAGCCAAACTTTTCTGCAAGTACTCTGGTTGCATTTATTGCATAGTTTATCAGTTCAATTGGTTTTGTTACCTTTGGATTTAATTGTAATTTTCCTGTTTCTACTTGAGTCATTTTTAGTAATTCACTTGTTATGCTAAGTAGCCTATCACTACTTTCATGTATGCTTTGAGTTAATTCAGCTTGTTCCTGATTCATTTCACCTATACGTTTATCTTCTAATAATTTTAAGCTCATCATTATTGCTGATATAGGTGTTTTTAATTCATGTGAAATTATTGATATGAAATTTGTTTTTGCATTGTCTAATTCTTTAAACTTGGTAATATTTGAAAGTATTATTACTGTGCCTGTATTGCTGGTTTTTGCATAACTTACTTGGAAATAGCTTTCTTTATTATTTGAATATATCTTTAATGGTTCATCTTTTGTGAAATCTGGATCCATTCCACGTATAAGTCTACGCAATAAATCATTATTTAATGATATATCTAATGCTGATTGGTTTATTATTTTTTCATGTGTAATATTTAAAATTGTTGTTGCTGCATTATTTGCAAAAAGTACAATTTTATTATTATCCAAACATATTATAGGTTCATCTATTGAGTCTATTATTGTCTCCAAATAACGTTTAGTTGCTATTATCTTTGCTAAGCTGCTTTTTCGAAATGTAGCAAGTTGTTCTGCCATGCTATTAAATGATTCTGCAACTTGTCCAAATTCTGATTTTTCATCAAATTTCAAACGATTATCATAGTTTTGCTTTGATACTTCAATTATACCATCAGTTAACTCTTTAATTGGACGGTTAAAAGACTTTGGGAAAAGCAACAACATTAACATTGCAAGAATTGCACTTATTGTTGCTAATACTATTATCCAAATCATTGCTGTATTAGCTCTTAATTTTGCAATTTCTGATTTATGATAAATTGACGTAGTATTTAGTAATATAATATTGTTTATTGATTGACTTAAGTCTATGAAATTTGTTTCACTTTGTTCTTTTGCAAAAGTGTTAAATTTTTTCACCAAATCTTCTGTTATTTGTTTTTCATAAGGCTCTGTAATATTTTTTTCTTGTAGCTTCATACTCATCTTAAAGTTTTTTAAAGATGTAGTATCTTGATGAAAATTATTAAGAGCTTCCTGCATCTGTTGTGCATATTTTACAGAATTATAGTTATCTGCTAAAATATTTTCTGTATCTCTTTTTATATTACTAATATATCTTACTGAGAACAATCCAAGTAAAATAATAATTAAAAGAAGAGAACCTATAGAGTAGGTTAATTTTGTTTTTATTTTCATATCTTTTAAGAAAGGATTATAAGGTCAATATTTGATTTAGCAAGTGAATTAAAAAGATGTCTATATCTAAATGCTGCAATTATTATATTCCATGCTTTTATTTCTGGTTTGCCTATACATACTGTACTTATTTGTCTTGTTTTACATACTTCAATTATTCCAGTAATAACATTAGGTGCTTCAAATTGTATTACCTCACCACCAAGTTCTGTTGCAAGCTTAAAATGATTTATCAAATATCTTTGAGATGCAAGACTTATTTTATCAGCACTTTCATTAGGAGTTCTTACATATAATACTGAAAAAGTAGAATTATAATGAGTTGATAATCTAGCAACTTTTCTTATTATTCTCCTTGGACTCTTTTCTTGACTACTAATACATGCAAGAAATCTCTCATGCCTAATATTAACATTTTGAGGCACCTCAATTTCAATCTTTTTTTCAACCCTGAGAGCAACTTCTTTTAATGCTAATTCTCTAAGTTGTAGGATATTTTCTGACTTAAAGAAATTACTTAAGGCTAAAGCTATTTTATCAGCTTGATATATTTTTCCACTTTTTAATCGAGCTATTAATTCATCTGCTGTAAGGTCTATATTAACAACCTCATCCGCTGTTACAAGAACACTATCTGGAATACGTTCTTTAACTTCTATTCCTGTAATACTTTCTACTTCTTGATTTAAACTTTCTATATGTTGAATATTAATAGCACTAATAACATTAATTCCTGCATCTAAAATATCAAGTACATCTTGCCATCTTTTTTCGTTTTTACTACCTTCAACATTTGTATGTGCAAGTTCATCAACTATTACAATTTCAGGACGTATTCTAAGAATTGCCTCTAAATCCAGATCTTCAAGTTCCTTCCCTTTATAGAAAATTTTGCGACGTGGAATTTCTGGTAATCCTTCAAGTAGAATTTCTGTATCTTTACGTTGATGAGTTTCAATATATCCAATTTGAACATCTATACCACTTTCCAGCAATTGATGTGCTTCTTGCAACATTCTGTAAGTTTTTCCTACACCAGCCACCATTCCAATATAGACTTTAAACTTACCTCTACGAGATTTTTTAATTAGATTTAAAAAATGTTGAACATTAGGTTGATATTCCATAATAATTATATATTATATTTTCAAAGATAGTCAAAAAACTATATGAATATTCTTTATTGCTGATTATTAACTTTATATTTTTCATCAAGAGCAATATTTAATTTCAAAACATTTATTACAGGAACACCTATAATTGGTGTCTCTATAAGACTATCAACAATCTTTTTAATGTCTTCTTGTTTTACTCCCCTTGCTTGAGAAATACGTTTAATTTGTATGTTTGCTGACTGAATTGATATATGTGGGTCTAGTCCACTCCCACTTGCTGTTACCATTTCAGAAGGTAATTCTTTACGGTCAAGATAAGGGTGAGAAATAAGAAAACTATCTATTCTTAAAGACACATCTTTTAAATATTTTGGATTTGTTGTTCCTTTATTACTTCCTCCAGAACTTTCACCATTATAATCAATATAAGAAGGACGAGACCAAAAATATTTTTTTGAAGTAAATTTTTGTCCAATATTTTCAACTCCAACAATTTTGTTATTTAATTTTAAAACTTTTGCATTACCTGAATTTGGAGTGGCTATTTTTGCTACACCCCATAATACTAATACGTAACCAATAAAGAGTATTACGCAAAATGCAATTGTTATTTTTATTGAGATTAAAAAGTTTTTCATCTTATTTTAAAGTATTGTGGAAATAAACATGTCAATTAATTTTATACCTATAAACGGAGTTATTACTCCACCTAATCCATAAATAAATAAATTACGGCGTAATAAAGCTGATGCACCAATTGGTTTATATTGTACACCACTTAAAGCTAAAGGAATAAGTAAAGGAATAATAAGAGCATTAAAAATAACAGCAGATAAAATTGCTGATTCTGGAGATTGGAGATTCATTATATTTAAAGCTGCTAAAGCTGGAATTGATTTTATAAATAAAGCTGGAACAATTGCAAAATATTTAGCAACATCATTTGCAATACTGAATGTTGTAAGAGTTCCACGAGTCATAAGTAATTGTTTTCCTATTTCAACAATTTCAATAAGTTTTGTAGGGTCATTGTCCATATCTACCATATTGCCTGCTTCTTTTGCAGCTTGAGTACCACTATTCATTGCAACTCCTACATCTGCTTGTGCTAAAGCTGGAGCATCATTTGTTCCATCTCCCATCATTGCAACAAGCTTTCCATTGCTTTGCTCGCTACGAATATATTCCATCTTATCTTCAGGTTTGGCTTCTGCAATAAAATCGTCAACACCTGCTTTATTTGCAATATATTTTGCAGTAAGTTCATTATCACCTGTTACCATAACCGTTTTAACTCCCATTTTACGAAGTCTTTCAAAACGTTCTTGAATACCAGGTTTTATGATATCTTGTAGTTCAATTACTCCCATAACAATATTGTCTTTTGCTAAAACAAGTGGAGTACCTCCATTTTCTGAAATATTTTTTGATAGTTCATTAGCATAAGCAGGAAAATTGCCTTTTGCTAATTCAATACGTTTAGAAATTGCTTCTGTTGCACCCTTAACAATTGATACTCCATTACGAAGCTCAACACCAGAACATTTAGTTTGTGCAGAAAATTCAATCCAACGGCAACCAATTAATATTGTTTGGTCAATATCAAAGCCTTGATTCCTGCTAAGTTCAATAATTGATTTTCCTTCAGGAGTTTGATCTGCTATTGATGCCAAAATACAAGCTTCAACAAAATCTTTTTGTTTTTCAGGCTCTATGGCATAAAATTTAGTTGCCTTACGATTTCCTATTGTAATTGTCCCTGTTTTGTCAAGTAATAATGTATCTATATCTCCTGCTGTTTCAACTGCTTTTCCTGATTTTGTTATTACATTAGCACGAAGAGCTCTATCCATTCCTGCTATACCTATTGCTGATAATAAACCTCCTATTGTTGTTGGAATAAGACATACAAATAAAGATACTAAAGATGCTATGGTAACCATTGTGCCTGTATAATTTGCAAAAGGTTTAAGTGTTACGCAAACTATAACAAAAACAAGAGTAAAACCAGAAAGTAATATTGTTAATGCAATTTCATTAGGACTCTTTTGTCGAGATGCTCCTTCAACAAGTGCTATCATTTTATCTAAAAAGCTTTCTCCGTGTTGAGCTGTAACTTTTACTATAATATGATCTGAAAGTACTTTTGTTCCTCCCGTAACTGATGTCTTATCCCCTCCTGCTTCTCTTATAACTGGTGCCGATTCTCCTGTAATTGCACTTTCATCAATTGAAGCAATTCCTTCTATAATTTCTCCATCCGTTGGAATTATATCGCCAACTGAGCATTCAAATATATCTCCTTTTTTTAAGATTGAACTACTTACTATTTCTATATTTCCATTAACTAATTTTTTAGCAGGTGTTTCTTCTCGAGTTTTACGCAAACTTTCTGCTTGTGCTTTTCCTCGAGCTTCTGCTATAGCTTCTGCAAAGTTAGCAAATAGTATAGTTATTAGTAAAATAATCAAAATGGTTAGATTATATCCAAAAGAACCTTGATTCTTATATCCAAATAAAACACTAACAGTTATTACAAGCATTACACAACTTGCAATAAGTACTGTAAACATTATTGGATTTTTAAACATTTTCCTTGGATTAAGTTTAATTACCGATTCTTTTAAACTTGAAATTATTTGTTCACGATTTATAAAAATATTATTCTTTTTCATCTTGTTTATAGAGTTAAATATTCAGCAATAGGTCCTAATGTAAGTGATGGGAAAAATGCTAACGCTGCAATTATTAATATTACAACAAATGTCATTAATGAAAATGTGGAGGTATCGGTTTGGAGTGTTCCTGCACTTTGTGGAATATATTTTTTTGAAGCTAATAAACCAACTATTGCAATTTGTCCTATTATTGGCAAGTAACGAGTAATTATTATAACTAAACCTGTAGAAATATTCCAAAAATTAGTATTATCACCAAGTCCTTCTAAACCTGAACCATTATTAGCCGAGGAAGAAGTAAATTCATAAAGCATTTCACTTAATCCATGAAAAGATGGATTTGCCAACCATTGTGAAGCTAATTCAGGATTTGAATTTGCTAAATAACTTGATATAGCTGTTCCACAAAGAATCATAAATGGATGAAGAAGTGCAATAATTATTGCTATTTTCATCTCCTTTGCTTCTATCTTTTTACCCATAAACTCAGGTGTCCGTCCGACCATTAATCCACTAAGGAAGACTGCAATAATAATAAATATATAGTAATTCATAAAACCGACTCCAACTCCACCAAACCAACAATTTGTTTGCATATTAAGCATCATAAGCATTTCTGAAATTGGAGTTGTACTATCATGCATACCATTGACTGAGCCATTAGAAGTTGCAGTTGTTGTCATAGCCCAAAATGCTGTTGCTGCCGAACCTAATCTGGTTTCCTTCCCTTCCATACTACCTGAGGATTGTGAAATTCCCATTTTATCAATACGAGGATTGCCCTTCATTTCTTGATTAACAGAAACAAATACAGTAAAAAGATAAGCAAAAAGCATAACTCCAAATATACTGAATGCAAATTTCTTTTTACGAAGATAAAATCCAATTGCCCAAATAAGAGCCATTGGTAAAAGAATTATGGAAACGCACTCAACTATATTAGTAAAATATGAAGGATTTTCAAGAGGATGTGCTGAGTTAGCACCATAAAATCCACCTCCATTAGTTCCTATTTGTTTAATAGCTGCAATAGCTGCAACAGGTCCTTGAGAAACTGTTTGTGTCCTACCTTCCATTGTTGTGAATGTTTGCTTACCTTCAAATGTCATAGGCACACCTCCAATAACAAGTAAGATTCCAACAATTAAAGATAAAGGAAGTAAAATACGAGTAACACTTTTCACTAAATAAACCCAAAAGTTACCAAGAGATTTAGTCGTTTTTGCTGCCATTCCTTTAAGCACTGCAGCAAAGGCTGCCATTCCTGTAGCTGCTGCCAAAAATTGAAAAAGCATTACAACAAAAATTTGAGTAAAATATGTTGCTCCACTTTCTCCGCTATAATGTTGAAGATTACAATTAGCAATAAAACTAATTGAACTGTTAAATGCTTGAGATACATTTTGACCAATATTTCCATCAGGATTTAAAGGTAAAATTCCTTGTATAACAAGTAAAATCATTCCCCAAAAGAACAAAAAAAGATTTACTGTAAGTAGAACAACAAGAAAATGTCTCCAATTCATTTGTTCATTAGAGTCAATTTTACATAATTTAAAAAGCTTGTTTTCTAATGGAGAAAGAAAATCAAGAAAAGTTTTTTCTCCTTTATAAACCTTTGCAATATAATATCCAAGTGGATAACTCAAGGTTAAAACTAGCAAAACTTGGAAGATAATTCCTGTAATTTCTGAATTCATAGAATTAAAATTTTTCAGGTTTAATTAGCACGTATATTAAATAAATAAATACGGCTATGCTTAATATTAATAATGCTGTAAACATGATATTCTTTATATTTCGTTAAACCATTTTATTGAAGCGTAAAGAATTCCAAAACATGCGACTCCCAATATTAGGAGTAATACAAAAAGTAGTAATTGATTCATCTTTTTCGTGTTTTATTTTTATAATACTATAAGAAAAATACATGCCACTACTAAAACATTACTTGTTATTAATAAGTTAAGTTTTTTGTTGTAAGAAAAACCCTTCCATAATGAAAAGGTAGGATGTCGTTTTGGTATGGTTTATATATGTTTTCTAAATCTTGATACCGTATTCGTCCATTTTGCGATAAAGTGTGGTAAGTCCTATTTTTAGAAGACGAGCTGCTTCTGTTTTATTACCATTTGCATAATTTAGAACTTTTTGAATATGTTTTTTCTCCATATTACAAAGTTCCATATTAGAAATTAAGTTATTTTCTTGAATTTGAACTTCTAAAGGAAGGTCAGAAATTCTTAGTTTATTATCATTTGCAAGAATTAAACTGCGTTCTATAACATTTCTCAATTCTCTAACATTTCCTTTCCAAGGATTATTTAATAATGCATCATAAAAAGGTTTCTCTACCTCATTAATTTTCTTTCCCATTTTGGCAGAAAAAGCATCAATAAAACTGTTAGCTAAAAGAATTATATCTTCCTTACGACCTCTTAAGGCTGGAAGTTCAATATTAAAGACAGATAAACGGTAAAACAAGTCTTCTCTAAATTCTCCTTTGGCAATGCTTTCTTTTAAATCACGATTTGTAGCAGCAATAACTCTAACGTCAACCTTAGTGGTTTTACAGTCTCCTACCTTAATAAATTCACCGCTTTCCAAAGTTCTTAAAAGTTTAGCTTGAAGAGAAAGAGGCATTTCTCCTATTTCATCTAAAAAAATAGTTCCATTATTAGCTTGTTCAAATAAACCTTTTTTATCTCTTATTGCACCAGTAAAAGCCCCAGCCTTATAACCGAACATTTCACTTTCAAGTAATTCATGACTAAGTGCAGAACAGTTTACAGCAACAAAAGCACCATTTGAACGATGACTTGCAGAGTGAATTGAATTTGCAAAAATTTCTTTTCCTGTTCCTGTTTCTCCTGTTAATAAAATGGAAGTATCTGTTATAGAAACTTTTTTTGCAAGCTCAATTGCTGAAAGTATTTTTTTTGACTTTCCTATTATTGAATTAAAAGTATATTCTTTATTGATTAAAGATTCAAGCTTAGCAAGACGAGTCTTAAGTTCAATTTGTTCAGAAGCATTGGAAATTAAAGGAATTATTCTATTATTATCATCTCCTTTTGTCAAATAATCAAAAGCTCCATTTTTAATTGCCTGAACTCCATCTGAAATATTACCATGAGCAGTAAGCATTATAACTTCACTATTAGGAAGTAATGATTTTATTTGAGGAATAAACTCAACTCCATTTCCATCTGGCAAGAATACATCACAAAGAATAATATCAGGTTTATGAAGTTTAATTTGTTGAAGAGAAGCTCTTAAGTTTTCAGCTTTAAAAACCTCATAGCCTTCAAGAGATATTATTCTTGAAAGTAATAACCTTATCTGAGCTTCATCATCAATAATCAATACCTTTGTCATAAATCATTATTTATTTCTTGGCAATTATACAAGATTATATTTAAACTACCAAATAAAATACGAAAAAAGAAGCATTCTGATGATAATATAAGATAATGGATTGATACATTATAAATCCTTTATTTCAAAGCTTTGAGTAAGAGGATTGATATATTCTAAGGTTTCTTGGGTTATGGTGTTTATGTATTTCTCATCAAACTTTCTACCTACTTTTATCAAAATGTAATTATTATTTTAAGTTTAAATCCTCTGGCAATATTTCAAAGGTATAGTCGTGATATTTATAATCATTATCATTAGGTTTAGAATATTGTTTATACTCCCAATCGTTTTCTCTAAAAAACTGTTTCTCATATGTGTCAGTATAAAACTTATTCCATGTTTTTAATAATACACTATCTTTTGAATAGATATACACAAAAATATCTGCCTCTGTCCAGTTATAAAGTGATTTAAACTTATAGTCTTCTTCTCCATCTTGAAAAGAACCTTCTTTTATATTAGATGTTGTGTTTGGAGCAATACATATAACTCTATTTTCAAGCACAGAAAAATCCGATTTAATATAAATTGTATCACTACTACTGTTTTTGACATTGAAATATACTATATTCTGATCTTCAGGAGTGCAGGATGCATTAGTAAATATTATAAATGCAAGAATTGATATAAAAATTTTAAATGCTTTTTGTTTCATAGTACATAAAATTAAAAGTTTTCTTCATTAAAAATTTCTTCAATACCTCTTGATACGACAGGATAAATATATTTTAATTATAAAGTATATACATTTTATGTATTAATTATGACTTTATTTCAAAGCTTTGAGTAAGAGGATTGATATGTTCTAAGGTTTCTTGGGTTATGGTGTTTATGTATTTTTCATCAAACTTTCTGCCTACTCTAATGTAGTTGTCTGAAAATCCATACATCATTCCTTTTTCATTATCGCTTTCCCAAAGTACCTTGGCTTTATATCCTATATTGTTTTCGTAAAATTCCTTTTTCTTTTTATTGGAAATATCCTGAATAATCAAGCTTCTTTTCTTACGAATATTCATAGGAACTTTTCCTTCAAACTTTATTGCTAAAGAGTTTGGTCTTTCTGAATAAGTAAACACATGTAGAGCTGATAGGGGGAGGGATTCAATAAAGGCAATAGTTTCATTAAACTCTTCTTCGCTCTCTCCAGGGAAACCAATAATTATATCTGCTGCAATAAATGCATGAGGCATAACTTTCTTAATATATCTTACTCTGTCCTCAAACAATTCTCTATTATATTTCCTTTTCATCCTCTCAAGTAAGAAATTTGTTCCGCCTTGCAAAGGGATATGGAAATGGGGTAAGAAACTTCTTGACATACTTACAAAATTAATAATCTCATTTGTAATTAGATTTGGTTCAATGCTTGAAATTCTATATCTCTCAATATGTTCAACCTTATCCAATTCTTTAACAAGACCAAAGAAATCCTCGCCTTGATGTTTTCCGAAATCTCCAATATTTACTCCTGTCAACACAACTTCTTTTTTGCCTTCTTTTTCCAATTCGTAGGCTTTTTTAATTGTGTTTTCAATGGTGTCGCTTCTGCTTCTTCCTCTTGCAAAAGGTATGGCACAATATGAACAGAAATAGTCGCATCCGTCTTGTATTTTCAAGAAACTCCTTGTTCTGTCTTCAAAAGAATAGGAGGGAACGAATTCTTTTATATTATCTATTGGTACTACTTCTTTGAAATGCTCATCAAATTCATCTTTTCTTTCAATATATTCAAACAGTTTATGCTTATCGGCATTTCCTAAAATAATATCTACTCCTTCAATCTCTGCAATTTCTTTTGGATTAAGCTGAGCAAAACAACCAATAACTGCAATTGTAGCATCAGGATTTAAGTGATTAGCTTGACGAATGGCATTCCTGCATTTCTTTTCTGCCACTTGAGTAACTGTACATGTATTAATAACATATACATCTGCAAATTCTTTTGAGGAAACTTGTTCGTAGTCGTTTTGAGTAAATGTTCTTGCCAAATCTGAGCTTTCAGCAAAATTGAGCTTACATCCTAAAGTATGAAATGCAACTTTCTTCATCTATATATAAAATTATGAATCATTAATCACTAACCATTAATCATTGAATTGAACTCTTGTTCGGATATTATTTTTACTCCTAATTTTTCTGCTTTGCGTTTTTTCTCTGGTCCCATCTTATCTCCTGCAACCAAGTAATCAACCTTTGCACTTACTCCGCTTAAAACCTTTCCTGAATTATCTTCTATTGTCTTTTTTAATGCTTCTCTGCTATATCCTTCAAAGGTTCCGCTTACAACAAAGCTTAATCCTTCAAGACTATTGCTAAGAAAGGTTTCTTCAATCTCAAATTTTAATCCTTTGGATTTTAGTTTTTGGATAAGACTTAGGTTTTCCTGATTAGAGAAATAATCAATTATGCTTTGAGCTATCTTATCTCCAATTTCATCCACCTGTGTTAGTTCTAAGAAGTTTGAATTAATCAGACCATCTATATTCTTATAATGTTTAGCAAGTTTCTTTGCAACAACCTCTCCAACATAACGAATACCTAATCCATAAAGCACTCTTTCAAAAGGAATATTCTTTGAATCCTCAATTGCTTGAATTAGATTTGTCGCTCCTTTTTCTTGAATTGTTGTTTTCTTGCTTTCATCTATGCTTCCAATACCTATAAGGTCTTCTTCTTTTAAAGTGTAAATATCAGCAAAATCATTTATAAGTTTATGGTCAAGCAAGTATTTTATTCTTTCTCCTCCAAGAGTATCAATATTCATTGCTTTCTTACTTGCAAAATGTTCAAAGCGACCTAAGATCTGTACAGGGCAGTGGTTGTAATTTGGGCAATAATGTCCAGCTTCGGAGTCTTCTCTTATTAAAGGAGTATTACACTCTGGACAATTAGTAATATATTCTATTTTCTTAGCCCCAAGCTCTCTTTTTTCAATATTTACTCCAATTATCTTTGGAATAATTTCTCCTCCTTTTTCTACATATAAATAATCATTTGTATGTATATCAAGTTTTTCAATTATATCTGCATTATGAAGTGAAGCTCTTTTTACAATTGTTCCTCCAAGCAAAATTGGTTCAAAATTAGCAACAGGAGTTATTATCCCAGTTCTTCCAACTTGATATTCGATACTAAGAAGTTTTGTTTCTTTTCTTTGGGCTTTAAACTTATAGGCTGTTGCCCAACGAGGGCTTTTGGCAGTTGAGCCAAGTCTATCCCAAAGTTGTATATTATTAAGTTTGATAACAATTCCGTCTATATCAAATCCAAGATTAAATCTTTCCTTATCCCAATAATCAATAAAACTTTCAATATCTTCCATTTTACTGCAAATAGCCATAAAGGAAGGAATATTAAATCCCCATGTTTTTGCTTTTTGAAGTCTTTGATAATGAGTAAGAGAATTTAATTCTGGGTTGTTTTCTGTAAGAAGGAAATAGAGGAAACAATCAAGTTTTCTTTTTGCTGTTTCTTTTGGGTTAAGTAGTTTTATACTTCCAGATGCTGCATTGCGTGGATTTGCCAAAGGTTCTTCACCTTGAGCAATTTTTTGAGCATTAAACTCTTCAAAGGCTTTATGAGGAAAAATTACTTCTCCTCTAATTTCAAATTCATCGGGATAATCATTTCCAAAAAGTTCCAATGGAATAGTACGTATGGTTTTAATATTATCTGTTATATCATCTCCAACAATACCATTTCCTCGAGTAAGTGCTTGAACAAGTTTCCCATTTTTATAATTCAAACTTATTGCAACTCCATCATATTTAAGCTCACAAACCCATTCTAATTCCTGATTTAAGTCTAAAGACTCTTCTGCTCTTTTTACAAAATCTTTAATCTCCTCAATTGAATAAGTGTTGGCAAGGGAAAGCATTTTATATTTATGCTCTACTTGTTTAAAGGCTTTATTAGTTTCGCCCCCAACTCTTTGAGTAGGGGAATAAGAAAAGAAAGAGTCATCCATTTCTGGATTCTCTTTCTTATATTCAGTCTCTAAGCTTTCAAGTTCTTTTAATTTAAAGTCAAACTCAGTGTCGGAAATAGTGGGATTGTCCAACACATAGTAGTTATAGTTATGTTGGTTAATTTCTTTTCTTAGTTCAATTATCTTGTTATAGAGTTGGCTCATCGTCTTTTTGAAGCTCATTTGTTATATCTTCATCAACAATATGATCTTTCTTTGAAATTTGAAGAACATCAGCTGTTAGCTCATCATATTCCATTCTGTTTCTACAAATATCCATTGCCATAAAAACAGCATTACGGAAACTGTCAGGATTTGCTAAATTCTTTCCAGCAATATGGTAAGCTGTACCATGAGCAGGAGAAGTTCTAACATAAGGCAATCCTGCAGTGAAGTTAACTCCACTATAAAAACTCATTAGCTTAAATGGAATTAAACCTTGATCGTGATATAAAGCTAAAACACCATCGTAATTCTTAAACTCACCCATACCTAAGAAACCATCAGAAGGGAAAGGACCAAAGGCAAGAATATTTTCATTAAATGCCTTTTTGATAGCTGGCATAATAATTTGTTCGTCTTCATCTCCATTAACTCCATGGTCTCCAGCATGAGGATTTAGTGCCAAAACAGCAATCTTAGGCATACGAATGGCAAAATCTCTCTTAAGTGATTGGTCAAAAATTCTAAGCTTTCTTAAAACCAAATCTTCAGTAACAACACTTGGAACATCTTTCAATGCAAGGTGGTTTGTAAGAATACCAATTTTAATTTTATCACAAGCCATTATCATTAAAGAGTCTTTTGATCCAAATTTCTTTGTAAGATATTCAGTATGACCAGGGAAGTGGAATGTAGGTGATTGAATATTCTTTTTGTTAATTGGATTAGTTACCAATGCATCAAATTTATCTTTCATCAAATCTTCAGCAGCCATATTAAGACTTAAAGCAGCCAATTCTCCAGCAATTTCAGTTGCTTGTCCAACATCAATTTTTACTTCTTCCTGAACAATATTTAATATGTTAAGCTTACCTTTTTCAGCTTGGTCAGGATGTTTTATGTTTGTGAAAGGGAAATTAGGCAAATCAATCATTTTCTTATAATAAGAAAGAATTTTGGAAGAACCATAAAGAATTGGAGTAAAGTCTTCCAACACTCTTGGATCTGAAAAACATTTCAAAAGAACTTCGTAACCAATACCATTAAAATCACCTTGTGAAATTCCAATAGTAATGTTAGAGTATTTAGATTGAGGATTTTTATTCTTGTCTAAATTTTTATTGTCCATATTATTTTTGTATAAAGTATTTTTCTATAAATTTAATCATTAATCGAATTCCAAAGCCAGTTGCGCCATAGCCCATATAGCTTTTTTTCTTTTCATTGAAAGCAACACCTGCAATATCTAAATGAATAAAAGGATATTCACTTGTAAAATGAGAAAGGAACTTTCCTGCAGTAATCATTCCTGCATAGCTTTCTCCAGAGTTTTTAATATCTGCAATTTCACTTTTAATCAATTCATCATATTCTTCCCAGAAAGGAAATTCTGCAATTCTTTCGTAAACATCTTTTCCAGCTTGTTTCAGATCTCCCAAATACATTCCTGCATGATTTTCAATTGCACAAATGCCAAAAGGACCAATTGCACGAGAGGCAGCACCAGTAAGAGTAGCTGCATTAATAATTAGTGATGGATTAAACTGTTTTGCATAAGCCAAAGCATCAGCCAAAATCATTCTTCCTTCTGCGTCAGTGTTAACAACTTCAACATTTGTTCCATCATACATATTTACAATATCTCCTGAAGCAAAAGCATTACCACAAGGACGGTTGTCTGTTGCAGGGAAAAGACCAATTATGTGAATAGGAAGATTTAAGCGAGCAGCAGCATAAATAACACTTGCCATTGTTGCAGCTCCAGCCATATCACTCTTCATGTCATTCATATAATCACCAGGCTTAAGGTTCAAACCTCCAGTGTCGTAAACCAACCCCTTGCCAACCAAAGCCAAAGGTTGATTATTTAGTGGATTACTTGGCTTGTATTCCATAATTGTAAAAGTAGGAGGGTCAATACTTCCCTTATTTACAGCCAAAAGACCACCCATTTGGAGTTTCTCAATAGCATCCTTATTCAAAACTTCAACTCTTATGTTGGCTTCTTGACTCATATTAACAAAAGCAGCAGCCAAACCTTCAGCATTTAAAGTACAAACAGGCTCATTAACCAAATCCTTACATTTCTCAATAGCTTCACAAACAATTCTTAAATGATTGATGTCATCAACATCTATATCATTATGAATAATTGATATATGGTCAAAAGGATGAACAAGTCTTGAAGGGTCAGTTTTGTAGTTGTCGAAACAATAGCTTGCCAAACAAACGCCTTCCACAAAACTTAAAGTTTCTTCTTTTGAAGCATTGGAAAGAAGGTTAATGTTTTTAATATGTTCTTTATCAAAAAAGTCTAAAGCAATTGCACCAAGTTTTCTTAACTCTTCATTAGTTTGGTGAGCAGTTTTTTTGACAGGGTAAATAATTACAATCAACCAATGAGACAGGTGATTGAAAGTGAAGAAAGTTCTTTTGTTTTCTTTATGTTCGTTATTTATGTAAGCCTCTTGATCTTGATTAAGGAGCAAATGATTGAAACTATCATTTTCATCAAACAAAATAACGTTAGAAAATTCTTTCTTAGGGCTTAATAATTTATCTATAGTAATCATAAACTTATGTTTTGTAAATAAACATACAAAGGTACAAAATAAATGTAAAATAAAAACTATAAATAGAATTTTAGGCTAACTTCTTATTCCCCGCCTTTGGGAATTTGCACTCCTGTTTTCCTTTATTAATTAGTATTTATAATCCAGTTCTAATCCATTTCTAATTTATTCTGTCTTTATGCAAAATTAATATTAATTATTGGTGTTTATCAACTATTTACATTGTTAATTCCAAATCTGACACACTATTATCGAAGACACGAAAACTACATATCGGCGATATGATAAAAGCGTGACGCCCGTAACGCACCCTGCGTTATGCCCGTCTTGGGGTATGCGTTATGCCCATAACGCTACCTCCAAGACGCCGATATCGAACCACCATTACGCCCATTTCGCACTAACAAGACGCCTTTCTCGCTTTTTCATAACACCGATTTAATGAGAGCAAAATGAGAATTTATATATAAAGAGTTGATGAATTGGAACTTGAAACAACAAAACTTACTCAACTCCAAATCTTATATATTACCTATTTTATTTATCATCAACAAAGAAATTTAATCTAAAATAATAAGGAGTAATCTTATAAGAATCTAAACTATCATAGTTTATTATAATTCCTCCTAATTCATTTTTTCCTTTTCTATAATTAGAATATGAAATTACTTCATCAAAACTATTACATCTTATTGTGTCTATTTTTCCTCCTGATTTTAATCTGTAATATTTATCAAAATCGCCAATACATATAAACATTCCTTGACTATACATAGGATCATTTAGTTTTACCCTAAAAACAAAAGGTTCTAAAAATAGTATTGTATCTTGAAAACTAATTAAATCAAAATAATGGTTATTTTTGTTTTCCTCTATTTTCCCATCCTTATACTTTATATATTGATTTACAATTTCACCCCAATAATAAGAACTATCAATCACATATTCTTCAAATTCACTTATTAATCCTTCTTCTGAATAATAATACCAATTGCCTATTCTTACTCCTTTGTCGAAACTACCTTTTATTTGAATTTTTCCAGAAGGATAATAATTAACAAATTGACCATTAAGTATCCATCTTTTAGAATTCTTGTCTCTACAATATTCAAATTTACTTTCTAATTTTTCCAAGTTATAAGTATCCTTTATAAGTAAAGTATCATTAATTTGTTTTTCAATAACTCTTTTACCATCTATAGTTTTTCCTATTTTAGATAAATATTCTGATTCATTTTTCTTATCACAAGAATGAAGTAAGAAAAAACTTAAAGACAATATTATTAAAACAATATTATTTTTCATATCCATAATCTTTTTTGAATTTCTGTCGTGCGGGATTTGCACTCCTGCACTTCTTTATTATTAGGATTTGTAATCTGATATATATTCATTTTAATCTCTATTTACTGGCAAATGTACAAATACATTTAGATTAATACAATGTGTAGGAATATTTTTTGAAGATTGTATATTTTACGGATTATTCATCGGTTTACCGCTTGCCTTAGCAAGAAACCATTATAGTAATTTGACTTACTTCTTATTTCCCTATAATAAGTTTTCCGCTAATAGTTTTCCCATTGATATTTACATTATAGGTATATGCTCCTGCTTTAAAAGAAGAAACATTAATCCTATTTCCTTGTTTGCTTTCTAACTTGGTTTTTTTAACTAATTTACCCTGTATGTCAAATAACTCTATTTCTCCTTTTTTGAAATTATTTGCTTCAATATCAACATAAATATAATCTTTTGCAGGATTAGGATAAACTTTAATTGTTTCCTTTTCTTTTGTTTCAATATCCAATATACTTGTTAATCCATTTGGCATGAACTTCACAATACAATTTTTTAAATTATATCCAATAAGCAAAATTGCACCTCCATCCCTTGTGGCTTTTATCTCATCCAAAGCGATAAAATTTATTGTTGAGTCATTATATATAATTTTATAAACAAAGTTAGTATCTCCAGATTGTTTGTAATTAATTAACCCAAATCCAATATATCTATCAGAAGAAAGAGTTAATTCTCTAAGGTTAAAAACTGAATATATTGAATCTTGATTAATAAAATCAATTTTATTTTTCTCAGTACCACCAAAACCATCAAAGTAATTCCAAAATAGAAAAACATTATCGTATAAGTAATTGTAAATTCTTGAAATAGGATGAGTAAATTTTGTGTTTTTATTATATATATAGTAATCGAAAGTAGGACATAATATTAAATAAGGCATATAATGAATTTCCTTTCCATTTTCACCCAAAAAAGTTAGTGTAGAATCATTAATTTCTTTCATATTTGTTGCACTATAGCCTACAATACTATCTTCAATTTCCAATGTTTCTCTATTAAGGAAGTAAATCTTATTTCTTTCTTGTATAAATGAATTATGCATAAATGAATATAAAACTTGATCGTCAAAATAACCTATATCAATTCCACTTATTGAATCATTAAAGTTTTTTGTTCTTAATACATTACCCATTGTATCGACCTTTATAAGTTTTGTATATGTAAATTCAAAAATTGAAGGGTAGGTAGGAGATGCTATAAATGAAAATAAAATTTCTTTATTATTCAGTAGAATAACCTTTTGGAGCATCCAATATAATGAATCTTCATTACTGTTTCTAATAACATGACTTGATAGCATAGTTCCAGTGCTATCCATTCTAATTAAATTTAGATTATTTACATTTGTAGTTGAATCCCAAAAATAATTATATCCATAGAATTTATTATTTAGTTTTAGGAAAGTTGTTGTTCCATCAGGGAAATTGCAAATATCCGATACATCCAAATTATTATTGATTATTTTAATTGAAGAAATAGAGTCCCTAACATAAATTAAAGCATCTTCATTATCTTGATTATCAATGAAGCTTACACTATTGTATTGATATGTTTTATTAAAATCTTTAATAACCATTTTATCATTATGGTAAACTTCTTGCAAAACCTGAGCCTTAATGCCAAAACATGTGAACAATGCTAAAAGAACAAATATTATCTTTTTCATTAGGTTAATTTTTATTAATTTGTTTGTGCAAATGTATATATTTTTGAAATAGGATGGCATATAAATCGTAAAAAATATTTTCTAAGCTTATATTTTAGTCAAAATAGTTACTAAGTTACTTTTTTAGGCCTATTTTCAAAAGTATTTTAGGCTTACTTCTTATTTTCCTATAATAAGTTTTCTACTAATAGTTTTCCCATTGAGCTTTGGTTCTTTGTTTATTTTAAAATTAAATGCTCAATTTTCTGCCCAAAAATATATCTTCATTATTGAATTAAGCATTAATGTGCTTCTACTAAAACATATTGTTTTTCTATTAAGTCTTTTTAGATGTGTTCGCAAAGTTAGGTTATGACGTTCTATATGGTTAGTACTTCTGTGTTTTGAACAATGTAACTTTTTATCTATTAGATATAGATAGTTTTTAAGCTTGTCTGTATAGATTTTCTTTGCTCGGGATTGTTCAAGGGTTTGGATAACTTTTTTTAATGTACTGTTAGTTCTTCTCCCTATATTAAAAGAAACTACGGATTTATTTTCTCTGTCTAATGCATAGACTATCCATCGCATACGTTTTTTGCTCCCAATAAATATTCTCATCTCATCAACTTCATAACTTTTACCTGTAGATATTGCAGTTTGTTTTATTGATTTTGATATCATAATAATTCTTTTCATTAATGTTGTGGTTGATATTTTTAGTATTCTTGCTGTGCTTCGTATTCCTAATCCTTCTTTTGTTAGAGTAATTATCTTTTTATTTAATGATGGGTTATAAGCTTTATATACGTATTCTTTAACAAATCTCTTTTTGCATTCTTTACAGAAATATCGTTGTTTCTTTTTTATGGTTAATCCACTTTTTATAATATTTGAACCTTGACATTTTGGGCAATAAAAATCAATACCCAATCTAATACACAAATGACCGAAAATTTTTCTTTTATTCATTATTAAGCTAATTTGAAACACAAAAATAATTTTTAAATCTTATTCCTTAAAATACTTATCTATAATCAAAAAGTCTGTATTTAAGAAAAACGTTTATTCCCCCAATTATTTTAATAGAGGCTGTGTTTTTTGACTTTTTAGGCCGTCTAATTGGCAAAAATAGGCCGTCTGTAATTCTGTAGACGGCCTCTACGCAGTGTCTAGACGCCCTCTTTGATGGTCGTAGACGGCGTGTTTTTAGTGTTTAGAGGGCGTATTTCTTTTAAAAATACGCCCTCTATTTTGTCTTAAGACATTTTTAGTGCTTTTGAAAAAACTAACTCCAGTTCAGAAATATTATTTATTGATATCCCTCAACAAATTATATCATAAACTCCAATTCTGACGTACTACTTTTAATAAACAATTAAGTTATTTCTAACAACAACTTCCTTATTTTTAATTTAGACTTCTTATTTTTGGATTTAGAGGAAGTTATTATACCTAAAAAGTCAGACTTTCTTACCCAAAAAGTCAGTCTTTTCAATATAAAAAGTCAGTCTTTTCAACCCAAAAAGTCAGACTTTTCGATAACAAAAGTCAGACTTATTGACTAAAAACAAGAAGTCTAAAAGTTAAAAGAAGAAGTATCGATTCAAAAACAAGAAGTCTAAATTTAAAATCATAAGGTAATCTTCTTTGGTTGTACTAATTTCGGAACATTTTTATCAAAATTTCTTTGCTCTGCAAAGCGACAAAGTTGATAACTTGACTTGCAAGCGGTAACCCTATACTTATTCAAGACTTATTTATTCTGTCTTTTTTTCTAAAATAGTTTTGCTTATTGGTGTTTATCAGAGATTTACATCATTAACTCCAATTCTGATACACCACATTATAAAATCTTCTTTGATTGATGTTTTAAATTCGTTTTAAAGGATTAAAAATAGAAAAAGACAGAATAAAATTCTGTCTTTTCGCTAAATCAATTTTAATAATTAATGTTTTTCAATGACTTATATCATCAACTCCAAATCTGATACATTACCAGGTTGTCCAGTCTGCGGTTTTCAGCATTATATGTGTAGTTATAGGTTACTCCATTACCATATTCCATAAATATTCTTTGTTCATAATGATCATACTGTATGTCTCGGATGTATCGTGTTACAGTGCCATTCTTGTCACCTTTCATGCTTTTGAGCAAGCCACCTTTATTATAATGATAGCTCACCTTCTCTCCATCAGGATAGATGATTTCTCTTACTCGGTTCCAACTGTCGTATGTCCAACTGGTCTTTAGGGTGATTGGTTCACTGTTATATGGAACTACATAGGTGTGTATGTTTTCTATCACTTCACCCATATTACCATATGTAAACTCCTGCGTACCTGTGGCATCTTTATAATTATATGTTACCCTATTTACTTTCACGTTCCAAAGATAGTAATTTTATTTATAATACAATACTTTTATATGTTTGTTTTTTAATGTTTTGATTAAGATAAAATGTTGTCATAAATTACACGCCGTCTCATGGGTCAAAACACGCCGTCAAAAGCATCATTACACGGCGTCTTTTGGGTCATTACACGGCGTGTAAAATATCGAAATACGGCGTTAATAAAAACTCTACTCTTATTATCTTGATTTCTTTATAAGTTGATATTTGTATATTGTTGTATTTCTGTCTTTTATTCTTAATTAAAATATCCAACTCCAATTCTGATACACCACATTATAAAATCTTCTTTGGTTGTTGTTTTAAGTTCGTTTTAGAGGATTAAAAATAGAAAAAGACAGAATAATATTCTGTCTTTTCGCTAAACTTATTTTAATAATTAATGTTTTTCAAACACTTGCATCATCAACTCCAAATCTGATACACTACCTAATTTAGTTTATGGGAAAAAGAAATAGGCAGAATTTTATTCTGCCTATTTACTAAACTGATTTTAATAATTAATGTTTTTCAAATACTTATATCATCAACTCCCAATCTGATACACTACCTACCTTTAATTAAAATATCAATATATGAATTTATATTAAATTTTAAGTTCTCGTAATTACCACATTGGCTATTGTAATAAATATCATTTAAATTAGGGGTTGTGTAAATATTTGTTCCATTTATTTCTACATTAATGATATTTTCCTTATAAATAAAATGATATGATTGTTGCTTCTCAGAATAATTAATAATTTCATTTATATAATCCTTTTTATAATAAGGATATAATTTAAGAAAGTACCTCCCTCCAACTTTTATCTTTCTCCCAAACAAATGAAACTTTCTTGGGCTCATAATTTCATAATATTTATTATTATCCCCTATAACGGTTATTATATAATGAGTCTTATATTTTATAATTTTATCTACAAAGAAAGTAGAATGTATAGAATCACTTTCATTAATAGCAGCATCATTATTTAAATCATTAATAATTCTTTTATCTTCTACAATAATTATTTGATTAGGAAATCTTTTAATTACAATCTTGTCTTTTGTGTATTTAATAATAGAAGTAGAATCATTAAGTTTTTGTGCATTTAAACTAAAGCATATAAAATTTAAAATAATAGCAAATATAATATTTATAATCCTTGTTTTCATCATCTTGTATAGCGTATTTTTTCGATATGTAAAGTTGGACCATATTCATACTTCCCATTTATTTTCATTAGCCAATTAGTTTTAATTTCTATAGGTGTATCATAGTAAAATTTTATATTCCCATTAGATATTTTATTTGCCATATTATGAGCAAAGTTATAAAAGAAATCATCTGGTCTTGTTGATTTCTTGGCTGATACTCCTGTTGCAAGAGACATTACTCCTCCATAATATGATTCTGATATTTCATGCATTATCATACTTCCTGGAGCATTTAAATCTTTATCAACATCAGCAGCTTCATTTGCATTAAATGCTTGATAGGTTTCTACTGTGCCATCACTTTTAACACTATTTCCCATAAACGCTCCAATAGAAAAATCATCTCCTTCAGATGTTTTTTTACCATTTGTAGTATTAATATTTACCTTAATTTCTTTATCTGTAATCATGCCTATCAACTTTGCTTCTCTTGAATTTTTTCTACCTTTGACATCTCCAACAACAGATATTAATCCAGTTTTTCCATCTCTATGTAATTTTGTTTTTAATGCACTTTGTAGTTGGGAAAAGGCTTTTTCTGCACCTTCTCCATTCAGATAAATCTCTCTTCCATCCGGATCAATAAGCATTACTGGATTATTTGCACAATAGTTATAAGATGTTAGATGTGGGTATTTGTCGCTTAGTGGGTCAACGCTTAGCCAGATGCTTAGTTTTGGACTCTGGTATCTTGCTCCGAAGTATTGGTAGCTGGTTTCCTGGTCTTTTTCTTTGCCGTTGAACTTGTATTGGGTGATGTATGGTGGTTGGTTGTCAAGGTCTACCCAGTCTTCTCCGTATGGCAGGTAGGCTAAGGTTTGGGTTATTTGTCCTTGTTGATTTGTTATGTAGGTGCTGGAGCCTAAGTGGTCGTTGGTGTAGTAGAACTGGTATTCTGCTTCGTTACGGTTTTTCTCGTGGTCTTTCATTACTTTGACTATCTTGTCAGTAGTGTTCTCAAGGTCGACTGGAGACTTGATACATTCATCAAAGGTTTTGAATATGCCTTCTTTTGCATTACGCCATTGTTCTAAAAATGGTGTGATTAGTTCAATAGAGTCCATTATTTCATATCCTGCATATCTAAAGCCTCCGCCTATGTTGCTGCATACTCGCTTGTTCTCTTCAAAGTAGTGTTTGGTGTAGCCTTTTTCATTGATGGTTATTAATCCACTGGCATAAAGGGTAGGGGATTCTAACATTACATAATCATAAGGAACGCCATTTTGTGACATTTGAACGACTGCTCCTGTAAGTTTGAGGTTTCTTTCGCCTGAGGCATCATAGTTATAATATGCTCCCATTTGATTGTCTTTAACGGCTTGCAAACGGTTGTCTTCTGTCCAGCAGAGGTATCTCTCTCTCCATTCATTTGAAGAACTTCTGTGAGCAACCATATTCCCTTTAACATCCCATGAGAAACTTTCTCTCTTTCCATTTAGAGTATTTGTTATTC
>Ga0316605_10000599_pt1 | contig 24245 bp, 16 predicted proteins | sample OWC_soil_day20_n_FD_207666 | JGI IMG/M metagenome (GOLD analysis project Ga0316605, IMG submission 207666) | Wetland soil microbial communities from Old Woman Creek delta, Ohio, United States - OWC_soil_day20_noCT | ecosystem: Environmental > Terrestrial > Soil > Wetlands | place: USA: Ohio...
TACGATAAGAGAATCCGCAGGGACAGCCCACCCACGCTCGTATGCCGTCAGCAGCAACAGGGAGAAGAACATCGAGCTGACGCAGAGACGTGTTTTGCGCATCGAGCAGACGCAGAGGGTTATGTCGCGCATGGATCCTCTTACTGACGGTGGGTACCTGATTGCGGGATTTTCTTCTGACCAGCCACAGATGAATCCCCGCAACTACTAGACGCCCTCTTCAGAAATCCCCGCACACCGGACGCGGACTTGCCGGAGAGCGGGCGCGGCGTTCGCCGTCGAGGCGCCGGGAACCATAAAATGCCATCCTGACGATGCCGCCGCAACGGTGTCCCTCCAGCACGATCGCATCACGTCGCGACACAGAGCACTGAAGCCTGTCAATACACACACTCAAACGCCGCACGGGCAAACGCGTCCAGGTGCTCGAGAGGTGTCTCGAAGAAATGGTCAGCACAGGAGAGGATGTATCCCCCGTCAGCACCGACTGTCCTGAACAATAGCTGCACCTGGGCGCGGATATCGGCAGGACTCCCCTCGGTAAGAACGGAATGCTGGTCCATTCCCCCGATGAGGGCGATTCTGTTCCCCATGGTCCGCCTCACCTCCCAGGGCTCCTGATTCCCGCCAATGCTTGTCGGCGCGAGCGTCTCCGATGCGTCAGCGCCGTTCTGGATGATGAGCTCTTCTATGCCGCGTGTCCCACCGCAGGTGTGGTAGGTAACGAGGAATCCCAGATCGTGCAGCGCGTCGTGCATGGCGCGATCGTAGGGGAGGCAGAATTCCCTGTGGATGCCAGGAGAAATGACTGTGGAAGACGAAGACCCTCCTCCGGTTTCCACGAGGTCGAACTTCGCTCCCCTCATCCCTTCCACAAAACGGAGTTTCTTCTCGAGCAGGATTTTCAGCAGCTCGTGCACCCAGTCCGGAGTGTCCATCGCTCTGAAGATCAAATCGGTGATATCCATGAGACATGCTGCGTGCTGCCAGCATCCCGCCTGGTCACCCCACACAAAACCACGGAGGATTCCCCTGTCTCCTACCTCATCATACGCCCGGGCGAGCGGCTGGAGGTCGAGCACAGGAACCGGCATATACTTCCGGATGAGATTGAGATCTTCGTCATGTTTGATCAGATATTCTGTTATCCAGGTAGTCTTCCGGTCTCCCTCGGTCTTGTACGAAAGTGCCCCTTCTGGTGTGCGGATGACGTGGTGGTTGATCCTGTTGTCCGGGTCTGCGCTGACTACACTTACTTCATCGCGCCACTGCGGGGTGGAGAATTTGTCAAAATCTGCACCGACGAGCCAGAACTGTCCCATGTCTTCGAAATACTGAACGGCGGCATCCATGCCGAATTTCCCGAAGGCCTGGAGCGGAGTTGCACCCTGAAGGTATGTGTCCAGATGATATCCCTGCCACTGGTGAACCGTTACGGGAAGGCGATCCGGTTTCTCGCGATGGAGCGCGCACATCAGCCGTTCTTTGGACGTCATTGCAGCATGTCTCCGGGTGAAGGGATGTTCCGTTGAAGGGATGTCTCAATGTACGAGAGCGTTTGGACAGAGGCAACCCAGCCTGGGCGCCTGCGGCCTGGTGCTCGAACCGCGGTTGCACGGCCTGTTGAGCACGGACTGTTGCACGCACTGCGGTTGCAGACGGCTTATTGCGCACGGGCTGCTGCACGCACTGCGGTTGCACGCGGCTTATTGCGCACGGGCTGCTGCACGCACTGCGGTTGCACGCGGCCTGCTGCGCACGGGCTCGGGCTCATGGCCTGTTGCACTCGACTCGTAGCGAATGGCCTGTTGCACTGATCTGTGACGGCCCGTCCCCGGATTTGCTATCAGTGGGCTCCACCGTTGCGGTCCGTGCCTTGCATCAGTTGCCCGTGGTTGCGATATTGTCTTATGACGATCAGATCCTCCTTCCCTGCCCTTCCGGCAGGTCTCGCCGCCTGCATCCTCACGATCCTCGTTCTGAGCGCTCCGCCAGCCGGCGCTGACCAGCGCGGACGGCCTCCCTCGCCCCGCGACGGAGATCCCTGCGGTCTGCCCGATACGACGAGTGCGGCGTACAGGGCGGCGGCGCTGCAGAACTGGGGATACGGTTATGATTCGCTTCGCGCAGATTTGACCCGGTGGTCTTCCAGCCCGTATGTCCGTATTGACTCTGTCGGTGCGACCGTGGAAAACCGTGGACTCTATATGCTCACCATCCAGGCAACCGGTGAGAATGCGCAACCGCGAAAGCGCATCTGGATACATGCCCGCACGCATCCCGGAGAGGTCCAGGGGACCTGGGTCACGAATCAGATCATCACCCAGCTGCTCGGCACCTCCGATATCGCCGACAAGCTCAGGCACACCTGCGTGTTCAACATTATGCCGATGATCAATCCCGATGGCGTCGAGCTGAAATATGCGCGCCAGAACGCGCACGGCATCGATATCGAGAGCAACTGGAGCGCAGTGCCGGGGGAGCCCGAGGTGCAGACGCTGCGACGCATGTTCGGCACGTTCATGGCGGAGCCGAACCCCATTCTCATTGCCCTCAACATGCATTCGGCATACGGAGAGAAGAGATACTTCGTATATCATGCCGCTGCTGGCACTTCCCCGTCGTATGCGGCGATCGAGCAGCGATTCATAAACGGCGTCAGGGGATACTTCCCCGGAGGAATCCAGCCCTATGATTATTTCGTGTCCTGGACAAGCGCCCCTTCGCTTGTCTACCCGGAGAGCTGGTTCTGGCAGAATCATCGGGAGAGCGTGCTGGCCATGACGTACGAAGACATGAATTCCACTGCGGCGCGGGCGTTCGATTCCACAGCAAATGCGATACTCCGCGGCATCGCGGACGAACTGGGTGTGTCAGGAACAACCTCGGTCGCCGCTGATCCGGGACGCCCGTCCACTCTCCGGCTTGAGCAAAACTTCCCCAATCCCTTCAATCCTTCCACAACCATCCGGTTTGACGTGCCCGCTTCGGGGGCCGAAAACCGCACCTCCGGGACCCAATGGGTTCGACTGGATGTCTTTGACATGCTGGGACGCGAGGTTGCGACGATTGTAGACGAAGCGAAGGCACCAGGCACATACGACGTGCGGTTTGACGGATCGGCACATGCAAGTGGGGTGTATGTATGTCGATTGCAGGTGCGTCAGCTGGACTCCTCCCCAGGTGATGGAGGCATGAACGGGACGGCCTGTGTCCTCCGTTCGATACGGATGGTCCTCACGAAATAGCGTGGCCAACCCTTGATAATCTCAAGGCTTTTCTCTACAATTATCGACAGGGGAAACAGATCGTACTGCCACTCACCTCTCTGCCGACCGTAGCGTACCTATTTGGAGGGCCAGCATGGCGAAGACGCCGGACGATACATCCGCAAGCAATCCTGATAACATTGACCAGATCCGGGACATTCTCCTCGGACCCCAGAAGCGTCAAACCGAGCAGCGCTTTGAGCAGTTGACGGCTGATCTGCGCCGGTATCAGGAAGAAGCCCGCAGCTCTGCAAAGGATCTTCGTGAGGGATTGGGCCAGGAGGCCACGAAGCTCCATCAGCTCATCGACCAGGCCCAGAGTGCGCTCCGGGCCGAGCTGTCCGCAAAGGTTCAGCAATTGGAAGACGCCAACTCGGCGCTCCGGCAGGAACTTGCCGGAACGAAGTCGAAGCTCCAATCCGAAGTGCTGCAGGTGAAAGAGCACTTTGCCGGCGAGTTGGAGAAACAGATTTCCCTCCTGAGAGACTCCGACGTTTCCCGGGAGACACTTGCGGAGCTCCTTCAGGAAATGGCTGTGAAACTCAGAAGGGTCGAACTTCTCGAAGAACTCACGAACGTTGTCGGCAGGAAATCAGGCAGGTAACAGTCCATGGCAGCGTCCTCAGAGCTTGAGCAGCTGCGGGACCTGCTTCTTGCCCCGGAAGTCAACTCCCTGCACTCCCTCCAGCAGGATCTTGCGACCCTCCAACGCCTGATCCGGGACCCGGAGCAGTTTTCCAGACTCCTCGAGCCGGTACTATCGAACATGATCCGCCGGGCTGATCCGGCGGTCAGTCTTGCCATTCTTAAGGCAGTCACTCCATTCCTCGATCGCGCTGTCCGGGAGAGGATGGAGCAGGACCAGGCAGCCATGACGAATGCCCTGGCTCCGGCAAGCACAGGTGCCATCGCCATTCATTTCGCTGAGAACCCTGAAACCGCGGCACAGGATGTTGCCCCGCTCATCAGTGCAGCGTTCAAAGAGCAGATCCGCGCGGAGCGCGATGCAGTTATTGATGCCCTCTATCCCGTCATCGGGAGCACGATCTCCAAATACCTCTCGGAAACGCTCAACACACTTGTCCAGAGGATGAACACGAGGATCGAGTCTCATCTCAGTGTTCGTTCGATCTTTCGAAAAATCCGCGCACGCTTCACCGGGGTATCTGAAGCGGAGCTTCTCCTGCGTGACTCTCTCTGGTGCAGGGTGGACGCGGCATTTCTCATCCACAAGAACTCCGGACTCGTGATCGCACAATCGCAGAATCCGGATGTTCCGCCTCTCGATTCTGACCTGCTGTCCGGAATGCTTACGGCCATCCGGAGCCTGTTCAACGAGTCGATGGCCTCTGGCGACAAGCCCCGCGAGCTGGACCAGATTGCGTACGGCGATTCAAAGATCGTGCTGGAAGTCGCAGGGTTCTTCTACGTGGCTGCTGTCGTCCGCGGCCTCCCCACGGACTCGTTCCGCACGAAGCTGCGGGAGACAGTGGGCGCGATCGTGCAATTGCCCGGCGACGCCATCACACATTTCACAGGGGATCAGTCGCAGGTTCCCAGGGCCCTGGGGCCGCTTCTCCAGGCCCTCGTCCAGGGGACCTATGATTCAGCCGATCGGACCAGACGGAGAACGCCGTACGGCGTTCTCTGGGCGGGAGCTCTCCTGTTGCTGGCGATCTGCATTCCATTGGGAATCCATCTCTACCGGAACTCTCTCGACCGAGAGTCCGAGGTGAGGACGCGTGCCGCGTTGCTTGCGGCAGATTCTGTCGGCTTCAAAGAGGTCGCCGTCGAAATCGACCGTGATCGCGTGCAGCTCTCCGGACCGGTGAGCAACGAGTACCAACGCGCTTCTGCATCGCGTCTTGCGGGAATGCTGTCGCCGGAAGCTGAGATCACCAATCACATCACGACCCGGTCTGGCCCCTATCTGCCGATCCTTTTGGGCAAGCAGGTTGAGGCCCTTGGCGCGACCCTGAATACCGTTGAGGGAGTCCTGGTTCAAACGCACTATCATGACGGCGGACTCGTCGTCGCCGGGCTCGCGCCTGATTCAGCGACTGTGGAAGGCATCAACCGGACATTTGCGGATCTGCCCGGAGTGCGTTCCTTCCGCTCCACCGTCTCGGCGCACGAATTCGAGATGGTTGAGCGTCTGCTGTTTGCATTCAATTCCACAGAGATCCGTCCGGTCGATCGTGCCGTGCTGGAGAGAGTCATCCGCGTTGCGCGGCAAGCGCCCTGGGCAGGAGTGCACATCATCGGGCACAGCGATCTCACCGGTGAGGACAATGCAAACCGGCGCATTGCACTTGGACGGGCAACGAGTGTACGGGCCCTGCTGCTACAATCAGGAATCCCCTCCAGCCGCCTAAGCATCGAAGGAAATCCAGGTCCACCCCCGGATGTAATCCCCTCCGGCCAGGATAGCCTCGGCCGCTGCGTCCGCTTCAGACTTCGATCACCAAAACCGGACTTTTCCGAATGATCCTTGCGAAGATATGCGTTCTGGGAGAAGTCTCGGTCGGCAAAACCAGCCTCATCCGCCGGTTTGTGGACCGCTCATTCAGCGATGCATACCTTACGACCGTCGGCGTGAAGATCAGCCGCAAGCTCGTCCGGCTGGAGCCGGACCCTTCAGGGATTGCCGCGGACACGGACCTCCAGTTGGTCATCTGGGACCTTGAAGGAGGGCACAATTCAATCGACCTCTCCTCGACGTATCTCAAAGGCGCCAGGGGCGCCATTGTGGTCGGGGACCTGACCAGATCGTCAACCCTTGACCAACTCCAGGAACACATCGATCGATTTCGCTATGTCAACCCGCAGGGGCGGGTTGTCATAGCCCTCAACAAATCGGATTTGCAGACTGGTGCAGCGGGAGCCATCGTAGACCGCTGGAACGATGTGGCGGGCGTGGCGAAAACGATCTGCACATCTGCCAAGACAGGCAAGGGAGTCGACGAGCTCTTCACAGCTCTCGGGATGAGCATCCTTCAGGATACTGGAAATGCCGCAGAGCACTGAGACTGCACTCCACCGCCAGGCGGTGGTCTACATCATGCTGGACAGCTCCCTGTGCATCACCGAGATGTCGGAGGAGGCACCTCTCTGGGCCGATGATCCGCGATCGGTACAGGTCGGAAACGACATCCGCCTCGGCTTCCCCGAGCTCGTGGGGGCTGAAGCCGATCTGCAGGCCGTCCTTGAAGGAAACCGGCCTTCACTGATCATCAGCGGCATCTCCCGCATACCTCATGACGCTGCTCCCTTCTTCGTCACTGTCACCGTGACCCTTTACCGTGGCGCGTCCCGTTCGATGGACACGCTCGTGCTGATGGTTGAGGATGTCTCCAAGTGGATGGATGAAATCCAGCGCCGGACACAGATGTCGAATGATGCCATCGCGCTGGCAAATGCGATGACAGCATCGAAGGTATTCATAGAGAACATCTTCGACGCAATTGCAGATATGCTGATTGTGACCTCCGCCAACGGGATAATCAACGCGGTGAACCGTGCAACACTCACGCTGACGGAATACACGAGCACGGAACTCATCGACCAGCCGATCACTCTCATCCTCCCCGGCGAGCAGCTTCGGGAAGGTTTCACAATCAGCTGGCAGTCCGCGCCGACGGAATTCCGCTGCGTGTCGAAGAGCGGCGAATCCATCCCGGTCAGTTTTACCCGCGCTCCTCTGGATACGGAGGGGCACGTGCTGCGGGGCGTGGTTTATCTGGGACGGGATCTTCGTGAACAGAAACAGGCCGCCGCAAGGATATCCAAGCTCGAGACGGAGAACCTTTCCCTACACGAGGTCCTCCGGACGAATCAGGATACAACCGATATCGTCTGGTCGTCCCCCGTCATGAACACACTGATGGAGAACCTCAGCAAGGTTGCCGCCACCGACACAACTGTACTCATCACAGGAGAGACAGGGACCGGCAAGGAACTCGTGGCACGGGCGATCCACAACCTCAGCAGCCGCAGCAAGACGATGCTGGTGACCGTCAACTGCGCCGCATTGCCTGAAGGACTTGTCGAAAGCGAATTGTTCGGACATGAAAAAGGGTCATTCACGGGTGCTCTGCAGAAGCGGACGGGACGCTTCGAGCTGGCGGACGGGGGTACGATCTTTCTGGACGAGATCGGGGAACTGCCCATGGCCACACAGGCCAAGCTGCTCCGGGTTCTGCAGGGAGAGGAATTCGAGCGTGTGGGCGGGACACATCCTGTCAGGATCAACACACGCGTGATTGCCGCGACCAACCGCGACCTGGCGGCGCAGGTCCGGGAAGGGAGGTTCCGTGAAGATCTGCTGTTCCGGTTGAACGTCTTTCCGCTCCACGTCCCCCCGCTCCGCGAACGTCCCGAGGAGATCCCTCTGCTTGTAGAGCATTTTCTCCGGCTCTTCTCCCGCCGCACGAACAAACATGTGACGTCGGTCGATCCCAAGGCGATGCGCAAACTGATGCAATACAGCTGGCCGGGGAATGTCCGCGAGCTGGCAAATGTTATCGAGCGCGCCATGATCGTGTGCGATGGACAGACGCTGACGGAAAGCAAGCTTGCGCTCGTCGATGTTTCCCGCCAGACGGAAGCTGCCGGTACTTCGTTCGATGAGATGGCCCGTCAGCATCTGCTGCGGACGTTGGAGGAATGCGGCGGAGTTATCGAGGGTCCTCGCGGCGCAGCGGCGATCCTTGGACTGAAGCCTGCAACGTTGCGAAGCCGGCTCAGGAAGCTGGGAATTGAACGCGTTGGCGGAGGATTCCGGTACACATCATAGCCAGAGCAGAGCGCAGACCAGGCGCACTGCATCTCAAGTACGCTCTCGCTTGAATGCACGCCCGGTCCTGATCAGCGTACGTGCATCCCCGATCTTGAGCGACGTGAGAGCACAAGCGGACTTCCCGCGATGTCCGATGGCTCGCCCTGTTTTTCCAGCGAACACCTCCGCTGCCCTCACCCCCCCTGCACCCTCTGACGTTACTGATAAATCACGATATATCGTGGCACCACGATATTACGCGGGTCTGGGGCCGTCGTGGCAGAAGTCGGCGGATTCTCCTTACCCATGTAAGACGTTTTGTATCAACCTGTTAGCGAACTAGAGCGCCCCGGAGGCACCGTGGCATACTATTCGCTACTCCCGGAGCGGCGCATCAACCGAACGTAAAAACGGAGTGTATTTGAAACTCATCAGCAGTTCGGAGGATGAGCGGGCCGGAACAAGCCGCTCGAGAGGCGGGAATCACTGCCGGTCAATTGGACAACAGGGCCCCCGGAACTGACCGGGCAGGCAGATTGTCCACTAATCCCACCACATCACATCAGTTGGAGCACATATATGAAGAAAATCATGTTTGGTCTGTTCCTTGCGGCCATGATTGTGAACCTCGGTCTCGCTCAGGTAGAAATACCGAAGAGCCCGGGGTGGTTCAATCATAATGGCCGTTGGTCGTTTGGAGTTCAGGGTGGCGGCAACATGTGGGTCAATGATTTTGACACACAGAATTTCACCATCGGTGGCAACGGGTTCATCCGTTACTCATTCACACGGTCCTTCTCCCTGGGCCTTATGGGTGGCTGGGATGAGCTCAAATCAAAAGATGCGTCGGTCACCGGTGCGCCGATCAACCTTGGGAATGGTTACATGCAGGCCAAGGGGTTCAATGGGGATCTCGTGGCCTGGTTCCATCTCAATGCCGGAAAACCGGTTGCGCCATACGTCTATCTTGGCGTTGGTGCGATGTCCTACAAGCGGACAGTCACAGGCGACGTGTACTGGCCGGAGAACAAAGATTACATGACGATCCATGTCCCGGTTGGGGTTGGTCTTGAATTCGCCCTCGCAAAGAGCGCTGCGATTTCCCTCGAAGTCGGCGCGCGCGTGATGGACCATGAGACCGACAACTTCAAGACGGGAACGCAGAACTTCCTTGGCACCGACTGGTATCCGACCGGCAGGATCGGCCTGAACTTCTACTTCGGAGACAGCGACGACGACGACAGCGATGGCGACCTGTTGACGAACGGTTATGAAAAATCCATCGGCACTGATCCGAACAAAGCTGACACCGATGGCGACAAGCTCAGCGATTATGAAGAAGTTGCCAAGTATATGACCAATCCCAAAGTGGCCGACAGTGACAGCGACGGTCTGAGCGATGGCGACGAAGTCATTACGTTCCACACGGATCCTCTGAAGGTTGACTCAGACGGCGACGGACTCAAAGACGGTGACGAGATTCGTACGCAGAAGACCGACCCGCTGAAAATGGATACGGATGGCGACGGACTCAATGACGGCGACGAAGTCTCCAAGCACAAAACTGACCCGCTCAAGGTCGACACCGATGGCGACGGTCTGAAGGACAGCGACGAAGTACTGAAGCACCGCACCAATCCTCTCAAGAGCGATACGGATGCCGGCACCGTCAACGACGGAGCGGAAATTGCCAAGGGTATGAACCCGCTCGATCCGACGGATGACATTCCCAAGCCGACCATCAAGGTTGAGGTAGGCAAGGCTATCGTTCTCGAAGGCATCGTGTTCAAGACCGGCAAGTCGACCGTCGAGCCCGAGTCCGAAGTGAACCTTGAGGCTGCATTCAATACCCTGAAGGACAACCCGGACATCGCAGTCGAGATTCACGGACATACGGACAACGTCGGCAAGGCCGCTTCCAACAAGAAGCTCTCCCTGCGCCGTGCGGAAGCCGTCAGGTCGTGGCTTGTTATGAAGGGCATTGATTCCAGCCGCATCGGCGTGAAGGGTTTTGGACCGGAGCGTCCAATCGCCGACAACAAGACCGCTGAGGGTCGTGCTCAGAACAGACGCATCGAGTTCTATCGCGTCAAGTAAGACTCCGACAGGGGCGCTTCCTGCAACCCCGGAAGCGCCCCCCGCGGGGCAGAGGTATCTGATATAGTGGAAATCGCCGTTGTCTAATGTGTAGCACAAAGGAGTCATCATGGGTATACTCGATAGCATCGTTGGGCAGGTCCTCGGAGGAGGGAATTCGCAAAACCTTCTGATCAACGCCATCATGAGCCTGATCGGTGGTCAGTCCGGCGGGCTTGACGGCCTTGTGAAGCAGTTCACGAGCAAAGGTCTGGGCGACATCATCAATTCATGGATCGGGACCGGAAAGAATCTCCCGATCACCCCCCAGCAGGTTCAGCAGGTGCTCGGCAACAAGTCGATAGGGGACATTGCCAAGAAGGCAGGCATGACATCGGATGACGCAGCGTCCCAGCTGTCGAAGCTGCTTCCTCAGGTGGTCGACAAGCTCACACCGTCTGGAAAAGTTCCCACAGGGGACATCATGGCACAGGGTATGGATCTGCTCAAAGGTCTCATGAAGTAGAGCCAGAACCTGATTCTACAACGTGCAAAAGGCCGGCGCAGTGATCCGGCCTTTGTGCGTTTTATGCACCATGCGTTATATGCACCCCCCCACCACTTGCAACTTGCGACTGCGTTAGGCATCTTTACGATGCAATCGCGACTGCGCCACTCAGGTCCCCAGTCATCATGCCGTTCTCTCACCGGGAAAAACACGTCACGGAGTCCAGTATGCCCACGAACCGCGATGTCTCAGAAGTGCTCACATTTGCACAGTCCTATATCGCAGAGTCCCTCCTCCCCTTCTGGCTCGATCGATCGCCAGATCCGGCATACGGGGGATTTCTGGCGCATTTTGACAGCAACGGAAAGCCGACCGGTGAAACCACCAAGACGTTTCTATCGCAGATACGCATGCTCTACACATTGTCCAGTGCCCACCGCGCAGGATATGGCGGTGGACGATGTGCAGCACTGGCCGAAATGGGTGCCCGATTCCTGATGGACCACTATTGGGACAAAGCGCATGGAGGCTGGTATTGGATTGCCGATCGTCTGGGCAACCCGACGAACACTTCCAAAGTCGGATATGGACACACATTCGGCATCTATGCATTCAGCGAGTACTTCCTTGCGACGGGCGACCCACTGGGCCGCTCGGCAGCGGACGCCACCTATCAGGTCGTGTGCGAGCACATGGTCGACACGCGGCACGGAGGCTTCCTCGAGCTGATGCAGGAGGACTGGCAGCCGGAATCCCCGGGCAGATTTGGGGGCGACCGGAAGAGTCTGGATGTGCACATGCACATGATGGAGGCTCTCACGACATACTACGAGATGACCGGCAATCCGACACACCGGCGTCGTCTGCTCGAGATCATCGACCTCATCCTCTCACGCATGCTCCGTCCGGGATCGGGGACAGGGTATTCACAGTTCAGCTTTGATTTCCATCCGCTCCCCGCAATCATCTTTGCCACAACCTGGGGCCGGGATGCGGCTCCGGACGACGGGGCCGCACACCCCCTGGACACCACGTCCTACGGACATAATGTGGAGCTGGCCTGGCTCCTGATGCGCGCAGCGGATATTCTTCATCAGGAACGAACGGCGTACGCGTCAGTACTGCGGAACATGTGCGACCACTGCCTGCGCTACGGCATTGACCGGGAATACGGCGGGGTCTATTGTGAGGGCCCGGACCAGGCCCCGACATCACACACTCAAAAGCAGTTCTGGCAACAGGGAGAGGTGCTGATCGGCATGCTGGACGCGTACCTCCTCTTCGGCGACGAACAGTACTGGACGGCATTCCGCCTTGTCTGGGATTTCATCTTCGCTCATTTCGTCAACATGGAGGGGGGCGGCGAATGGTATGAACGTGTGGATCGGCAGGGGCACGTCATCGACAGTGCGCTGGGCCACGGATGGAAGGTCAACTACCACACCGTCCGCTCGATGATACAGACGATTAACCGGCTGAAGCTCGTGCAGAAGGCGCTTGGCGGAGAGCTTGCTGCCTCACGGTGAAACCGGCAGGCACGTTTACGCCTACTTCACCATGACGATGGGAATCACCGCTGCCCTCCCGCCGGCAGAGAGACGGACATGGTACACGCCCGATGCAGTGGGGATATACCGCGAGTCCTTCCCATCCCAGACACACCGATAGACTCCGGCATCGAGATGCCGGCGCTCGAGAGTCCGGATCCCTCTGCCCGCTCCGTCCACAATCTCCAGCGTCACATCCGCAGGATGCGAAAGGACATACGTAAGCGTAGTGGATGCATTGAACGGATTCGGGTAGTTCTGCAACAGCTGGAATTCCCGGGGTACGGTTCGCCCATCTCCTGCGACCGCAGAAGGAACCGCTGTCTCAAATGCACCCAGGTCCGGCGCCGACCCGGTATAAGGAAGTCCAATATCGGTTCCGGCATTGACCAGTTGACTCGAGGTGCTGGGGAAGAGAAAGAGGATATCCGGCAGACTCCCGTCAGGTTTCCGTGGTCCGCGGACACCTGTCGTATCGATGCTCATGAAGTCAGATGCAGAGGGCGGGGTGAACGGAGACATCCAGCTGTTTGTCTGCTGAACTGCGGCACTGTGCAGGTTCCCGCATTCTCCCAGTGCGACGCTGTTGGCTATGGTAAGCACCTTCCCGATGGAGAACGCAAGCGAGTCACCGAGTCCGTAGTTCGTCCCGTTGCGGTACGCCGTGCCGTGGTAGATAGTGATCGATCCCCTGTTGTTGTTCTGGTCGAATCCTTTCACCCGGTTGTCGAATGCAAGGCATCGCTTCAGGACGACGTTGTGCATGAGATCCTTCGTGTCGCTTCCCCCCGTCTTGTATCCGTTCCCGTTGCCTGAACTAGCGCTGCCATCCTTGAGGTACCCGTTGCTGAAGCACCAGCACGATTCAAGAGTCGTGGTGACATCGTTTGCCCCGCGGAGGTACCCGTCCCATCCGTCGTCAGAATTCTGCCACGCCCTGCACCCGTAGAACGAGTTGCCTGTGCCGACATCCAGCTTGGGCGCAAAGCCGTCCGCGTTGCCCTGGGTGGGATCGGCGTTCGCGTACGAATCGCAGTTGATGACCTCGTTGAAAGACGCTCCTCCGGCGAGCTGCAGGCCCGTGTCGCGATTCTCGAAGAACGAGCAGAACTCGATGATGTTGTTGGATCCGCTGACGATCATACCGTTGTCGCCGGCACCTTTGATGTCCAGTCCTCTCACATACCAGTAGCTGCCTTTCAGGTTCACACCCCGGTTGCTGCTCCCCACGGCCATCGCTGAGAAGTCGAGCAGCGCCCGTTCGCCCGGATATGCGAGGAGATAATACCGGGCACCGCTTATGCCGTTCTTCGAAACCGATATGGTGGCAGTTGCCGGATATGTTCCTCCGCGGACGGTGATGGTATCACCCGGCGCAAAGACTGTGGAAGAGAGAGACATCGCCCTGGCAATCGTAAGGAATGGCAGATCCGCCGTCCCCGGATTGCTATCGCTGCCCGTGGTTGCCACGTAGTACTGCCTTGCGCCGCACACCGATGGCAAAAGGAGGAGGAGTACAAATGGCAGAAGGAGGACCATCGCGGCGACTCTCCCCAGCCCATGCCTTCCGGTTACGTCAGGGGTGACCGGGGGAATCCTTTCTAGCCTACCGTCAGGGAAACCATTCCCCCAGTTGCCTGGTGGAATGCATCGGGGATTTCTGCAACTCAGGCTCACGTGGTGGCCTCTTGACTTAAACGTTAACTGTAACGTATACTTGAAGGAACGGAATAGTGTGGACTTTGTCAAGGCGGCAGACAGGAGGGATTGCCGACTGCACAAACTGCTGGCTCCACGGAATCCCGACTGCACGTCTTGCCCACTCCCACATGCTATCATCTCATTACGATCATTTGTATGTTGTGAATTCAGAATGGAGACCCAACCGTGAAACATTCCCTGGTTCTTGCTGCTCTCATCACCAGCTCACTCATCGGCGGATGCAGCAAACCGGAACCGCCTGCTACAACCAGGATCCCGAAGGAATTTGTCGAATTCGGAAACAAGCGGGTCGACGAGTACATCTGGCTGAGCAATCCGGCGGACAGCTTGGTCATCAGACACCTCCATGAAGAGAACGCGTATACGAAGGCGATGCTCAGTCACACCGAGGATCTCCAGAACAAGCTCTATGACGAAATGGTCAGCAGAATCGAGCAGGAATACGAGTCCCTCCCGGTGAAGCGCAACGGATACTGGTACTACACGAGATACGAAACAGGACAGCAGTATCCGCTGTACTGCCGCAAGAAGGAGTCCCTCAGCGCGCCTGAAGAAATCATGCTGGATGCCCCGAAGATGTCCGCCGGTCATCAGATCTTCATGGTACGTGGTTACCAGGTAAGCCCCGACAACCGGTGGCTGGCATACGGCATCGACACTGCGGGAGACCGCCGCTCCGTCCTGCGATTCAGGGATCTCCACTCATCCACCGAACTTCCCGCATCCATCCCCAACACGAGCGGCAGCTACGTCTGGGGAAACGACAACACGACACTCTTCTATGTGCAGAATGATCACACAGTCCGTCCTTTCTCCGTCAGGATACACTCCCTCTCATCCAATCCCTCGCCTGACCGGGAGATCTACCGGGAGTCGGACAGCACATTTGAGGTAACGCTCTCAGCAACAAGGGACAACGCCTATCTCTTCCTGACATCCGGCAGCACACTCACGGCCGAATGCCGGTACATCGACGCAAACCACCCTGACACTCCGCCGGTTGTGATCCAGCCCCGGCAGAAAGATCTGCTCTACATCATGGTCGATCACGAGGGTGACACATTCTACATTCAGACCAACAGAAACGCGCGCAACTTCAAACTCGTTCAGACCCCACGTCGTTCACCCGGCGCCGCACACTGGCAGGACGTCCTCCCTCACCGGCCTGACGCATTGCTCGAAGAGGCGATCGTCCTCCCGGGATTCATCGTGGCCCAGCAGCAGATCAACGGTCTGACGCAGATCCAGATTATCGATCGTGCGTCACGCACATCGCGTTACGTAGAGTTCGCGGAGGAGGCCTATGTCGCGAGCGTTTCCCTTGCGACGGATGCAAAGGCGCTGGACAGCATCCGGTTTTCGTACACCTCCCTCACCACGCCGCGGTCGGACTACACCTACGATCTCAGAACGCACTCGCGGGCGTTGCTCAAGCGGCAGAAGGTTGGAGGCGGGTATGATGCGTCGCTGTATGAAACCCGGCGACTGTGGGTCCCGGCTGGAGATTCAGTGAAGATTCCGTTGAGCATCGTCTACCGGAAAGATCGCTTTGCCCGCGACGGCACCAATCCAATGCTCTTGTATGCCTATGGTTCATACGGCATCAACTCCTCCCCATGGTTCGACCCGTCGGTCATCAGCCTGCTGGACCGGGGATTCACATACGGCATCGCGCATATCCGCGGTGGTCAGGAGATGGGGAGGAAGTGGTATGAAGACGGAAAGGTTCTGAAGAAGAAGAATTCGTTTTCCGACTACGTTGCATGTGCTCAGTTCCTCGTGGACCAGAAGTACACTGCGCCGGACAGGCTCTTTGCCAACGGCGCCAGTGCCGGCGGGATGCTGATGGGCGCAGTGATCAACATGCGTCCAGATCTCTTCCGCGGCGTCCTGGCGGAGGTCCCATGGATGGACGTGATCACCGACATGCTGAACCCGGACATCCCGCTCACGACACTTGAATACGACGAATGGGGAAACCCTGGCATTGAAGAGCACTACCGCTACATGCTATCCTGGTCTCCGTATGACAACGTGCATGACGCCCGCTTTCCCGCTATCCTGGCCACAGGAGGGCTCAACGACACACAGGTTCCCTACTACTCTCCGGCCAAGTGGGTCGCAAGAGTGCGGGAGCACAACAAAGGCTCAAACCCGGTTCTCTTCAAAGTGAACATGGGAGCAGGCCACTCCGGAGAGTCCGGGCGGTTCGTACGCCAGCGTCTGACAGCGCTGAAATATGCGTTCATGCTGGATTGTGCGGGGATTTCTGAGTAAGGCTGGTGATATCGACCGGTCATCGCCCCTGTTACAACTGGCAGTTGCGCTCTCCGGGGTGAGCTCGCGCGAGGCAAGGCAGGAACCAGCACGGGAGTCCGCTTTCCGGCGGACTCCCGCGGCCGTTACGATTTAGTTACCGCGCAGCTTCGACAGTGTTGCGGTGATGCGTTTCTTCTGCGTGTCGCTCGTTGTCTTCTTCAGGGCCATCTCATAGTTCTTGATGGCGCCCTTTGTATCTCCCATCTTCTCAAGCCCTTCAGCGAGACTATCGTAGACATTCCAGGAATCGGGATAGTCTTTTACGTTCTTCTGGAACAGTTCGATCGCCTCTTTCATCTTGTTCTGAGCCATCAGCGTGTAGCCCAGGGTGTTGATGTCCGCTTCCGTCGCGATCTTTAGCGCACGTGCCTGGAGCTGATCCGCCTCTTCCTTCCGTCCCAGTGCTTCCAGAGCCGTTGCCTTTGTCCGGAGAGCGGCAAACGTTTCGGCAATACCGATAGACCGGTCGGCCCACTGCAGCGCCTGATCGTACTCTTTTGCTTTCAGGGCGTACTGTGCCGCCTGCGTGAAGCCCTGCGGGGTGAATCCGGCCGCTCCGCGCAGATATACGTCGCGGGCATACGCAAGGACCTGCTTCTGTGTGCGTACTCCGATGGCAATCGGAATTCTCAGTTTTTCCCAGCAAAGGGAAAGCACAGCAGAGGTGTCGGAGAGGTCTGAGAATTCAAATTGGAGCCATTCCCTGAATTCCCCCGGTTGCGGCTGGACTGTAGTGCGCAGGACATCTTCTTCCTGTTTGTAGAAGTAGCTCCCCCACGAGGTCGCGTTCGAACTGAGAATCACGGTCCATTGCGCTTGTGTGGGAATCATGTGAAGCCCGTATGTCCCTGGAGGGATCTCCTTGCCTCCGATCGTAACAGCTTTGGACACCATGATCGTGGTATTCTCATTTGCTCCCGCCCGCCACACTTCGCCGTACGGGACGAGATTTCCCCAGACGGTTCTTCCTTTCACCGCAGGGCGATGGTATGAGACAACGACCTCGGCCAACCCGATCGTCTGCGACACTGTGGCCGCAGGACTGGCCTGTGGAAGAGGAAGTTGGGGTTGGGCCACCGCCTGCACCGCTATGCCCAGAAGAAGACCGAGCATGGCAGAGGCTACATATCGGTTGGTGTTCATGGTGAACTCCCTGGTGATTGAGGATGGAATGGCCATACTGATCGACGGCCAAATTAATAGTAATGACAAATAGTTGACTTAGGTTCCCGTCCTGCCGCGTCCCACCGCAAGTTTACCGAGACTACACGCGTCTCGGGCCTTTTTTGCGGACCAGCACCAGGGGACCGTCGCACGCACGCCGCAAAAGCGATTCTCTGCAACAGCTTGTCCCTCTGTGCGTTTGCACGACGGAGTGTTGTTGCCGCTGTTAACAGACTCATGTTGGCAGATTCATGTTGGCAGGTTCATGTTACCAGGTTCATGTTGGCAGGTTCATGTTACCAGGTTCATGTTACCGGGTTCATGTTGGCAGGTTCATGTCGGCAGGTTCATGTCGGCAGGTTCATAACACCCGCAGTTGACAATCCCCGCCTCCTCCGCTATCTTGATTCCGGAGCCGCACAATGGGGTTCCCAGGAACAGACGTTATGCCTCGCTGCATTCAATGCAACGCTGAACTGGGCGGGACCGGCGACAACTTCCGAGTGGCCTCGATTTCCGGAGGGGTACTTGGCGATGAGATCACCGAGGCGTACCTCTGGTGTGAAACATGTGGCCTGTACACCCTGGAAGTTGTGTACGAGCCGTTTCTCGGTGACGAAGAAGTCTCGTACCGGGGGCCTGTTTCTCGGGAAGAAGGGGACGCGTCGATCGCACTCATCCATCAGTGTTCGACTCCATGGGACAAGAAGTGCCGTTGCGCTGCCCACCGGACCTACTTCAGGGACACGCTCGATTGAGCGGTCGGCCGTATGAACCTGACGAAAACCACAGGGATTCAACGCCGGGGAACGGTGCTTTTTTGGATTTCAGCGTTGCGACCTTCCAGCCTCAACCACTCCCACGCTTTGCTGTTGCCACATCCGTCGGCGAGGCAGGTGGCACCGTCACTGACCGCAACAACCGTCGAAGAACGCCTACCCGGAAGCCGTCGGCCCTAGTGCCCGCCCCCCTGCGGCACCTTGAGCTTCTCACCAGTGGACGCCGCAACACGCCGGTACCAGTCGCCGCTGTAGCCCGGCTGTTTGACGCGCGGGTTCATCTGCCCCGGGACTTTGGCCTTGATATTGCCGTCCATGTAAGTGACAAACAGATGACGGTAGAGTTGTTTCCATTCCCGGAACGTCGACTGACCCTGGTTCACAGAGTACTCGGTCAGGAAGCGAACGGCCTCGTCCTTGTTCTGTTTCGACAGCTCCAAAGCTGCCTTATCGATGGCTGGCGTTTGCTCGATATACTTGGTCTCAAGCTCCGTTTGTTTCGCCCGGATGTCAACACTGATCGTGTCGAAGCGGGTGTACGAAAGGTTGGAGACCTGATTGAACACCCAGAAGGCCGCCGCGTCTGAGAATTCCATCATGCTGCCATTACCCTCTGCGAATGCAGGAGGGACGCGGGTCATGCTGCAGTACATGGGGGTATAGACTGTATGGTAGATGTCGTCCACGCCGAACCAGAAGATTCCTCCGATATGGTCGGGGAGCCACGACCGGGCCTGTGCAACGAACGAGAAGCCCGTCTGTTGCGTGGCAATCGCCCGTTCGTTCAGGTACGTCAGTGAGTCAACGGTCCACGTCAGCGGGCGCCAGCGGTATGGACATCCGTAGGGTCCCGCACCGGCGTCCTTGCTCATGTCAAACTCCGTGCCCTGAAAATAGTCGCGCATGAGTTCCATCACATCGTGCGCGGAGAGTTTCCGATCGGGTTTGATCCACAGCGGCATGCGGTGGGTCAGATTGTGCCCACGGGCATAGTCGAGATATGCATCCATCCCTCCAGCCACACGGTTGAATACTGCCCATACCCTCGCTTCGCAAAACCGTGCCGCACCGAAATCGACAGGGGCATAGACATCTGAGAAGCTGAAACTCTCGTCGCTGCCGTCAAAATACCCTTTCTGGCGGGCCACCGTGACGACATCAGGAGAGTAGAGACAGGTGAGCGTGTCATTTCGGGGGAAGGTCGTGATCCGGGCCTGATTAGCGTGTCCGCAGACGTAGCCGTCAGGAACACGGAGTGCCACCCAGACCGCTCCCCTGTTCCCCGGGCCCTTTCCGATCATCTCCAGAATCCAGACTTCGTTCGGGTCACTGACGGAAAACGACTCCCCGGAGCTGTTGTAGCCGTGTTGGGCCACAAGCGAGGTCATCACATGAATCGCCTCTCGTGCCGTGCGGGCACGCTGGAGGGCGAGATACATCAGACTGCCGTAGTCGATGATGCCGGTGGTATCGACAAGCTCCGGGCGTCCGCCGAAAGTCGTCTCGCCCAAAGACACCTGGTGTTCATTCATGTTCCCGACGACAGAGAACGTGTGGCGGACCTGTGGAATTCGTCCGAGGAATACGCCGTTGTCCCAGTCAACGATATCCACCATCACACCCTCGGGATAATCCGCGGCAGGGCGGAAATAGAGCTCCCCGTACAATGTGTGCGAGTCGGCGGCATAGGTGATCATCGTGGACCCGTCCTTCGAGGCGCCTTTCGTGACAAGGATATTCGTGCAGGCATGCAGAGTGCTGACACGCGTTGAGATGACCACAAGCAGAGCAAGGAACAGCAGACTCACGACTGCCCGGTGAACATGCATTGCATACTCCTTCTTGAGTGGACACTCCGGATGAGGCGCACGATACCGTCGCCAACACATGCGCAGAAGTCTTGGAATATAGCAAAAATCCCGGTCCCTTGCAGCCTTCTCGGTGAGGAAACAGTGTCAGAAGAAAGCATTTTTCAGCCGGAGACACTCTCAGAGGAACACATGCTCAGTGTGGAAATCCGCCTCCGGCCGATCACAAAGCCTCCAAGGTCTCACGGCAAGCGGCTCCGTTGGCGCCGCGAAGATCACCCCGGTATTTCATCACACAATCTTTGCGGGGTCATAGGGAGCGCAGCTCACGAGTGTCCGTTCAGGCGTGCCTACCGGACCAGCGGGACAAACCGGACTGGCAGGATTTCCTGCTTACTGATTCTTCCATTGCGTTTTTCCAGCAGAAGCAGTTGTTGGACCGCGGCTGCCTCGCCATAGGGGATCACCATGCGCCCCCCTTCCGCGAGCTGCTCCAATAGTGGCCGGGGAATCTCGGGCGCTGCAGCTGTGACGAGGATTGCATCGAACGGAGATTTCTCCTTCCACCCGAGATAGCCATCCCCGCACCGGACCACGACGTTGCCATACGCCATACGGCGGAGCCGTTCCGCCGCCGCGTCTGCAAGCGGTTCTACGATCTCAACCGTGAAAACCGAATCGGCGATCTCGGCCAGGACCGCCGCCTGATACCCTGATCCTGTTCCGATTTCAAGCACCCGGGATGAAGAATTCGGCCTCGCGAGCTCGGTCATCAACGCGACGATGTACGGTTGAGAGATTGTCTGTCCGTAGCCGATCGGAAGAGGGTGATCATCATAGGCATTGGCTGAGTCCCCTGCTTCCACGAACTCATCACGGGGCACCGTCCGCATGGCACGAAGTACCGCCGAATCTCTTATTCCACGCTGAGCGATCTGTGTCTCCACCATCTCCATCCGCAGCTTCCGCGCGGAGTCTGATGGCGAAGCCCTCTGCGGATCCCCGCAATGACAGACCGGCAGGAGCGCCGCCAGGAGCAGCGCGCTGGCCCCGAACCTCTTCTGTGTTCGCATGATTCCTCCATGTGTCTGCAGCCGAACCCCCTGATTCATCCATGCAACTTCTTCCCCACCGGGGTCGTAAAAACGTGCATAACCACCTGTTTGTCCAAATGTGCGGAGATCCCATGAAAAGCGCCAGATGCATCTTCTGGGGGCTTCTTGTGATCCTCACTCCCGTCGCGGCGTTCTCTCAAGACCACGAGCGCGACTCCTTGCCAGACGACTTCTGGAACCGATTTGAGATCGGATTCGACAGATTCATGAAAACGGTTTTCGACGATTTTTCGCCGGATGACAGTGCCTTGCTGAAGAGCATGGCCGGAGAAACGCCGGTGCACATTATTCGCTCCGACACGACAATTGAATCCGGAGACACTCTGCGTGGGCCGGTGCTGGTGGAGCATGCCCGGCTGACGCTCAAAGGGATCCTGGATGGTGACCTTTTAGCGCGAAGCGCCACCATCGCCATGCGAAACGAGGCATGCATTACCGGAGATGTGCGCATGGTGGAATCCTCCATTGAACGCGATGACGGTGCACGGGTAATGGGTGTGCTTGAGCAAACGCGCAGCCGATGGATTGACACATACGACGATGGGTGGATGACATTCCGTCCGTTCCGGCGTCCGCTTCCCTGGACCAACGAATCGTGGACTTCTTCACCCTTTTTCATGCGGTACAACCGGGTCGAAGGTTTGTTCCTTGGCCTGGGTTCATCCAAAAAGTACTACTGGGATGGTGAGCGGGAGTTCGGTGCATTCGGATCGGTAGGATACGGCTTCATTTCCCACCGCTGGCGTGCGAATCTTGGCATCACCAGGCAGTTTGCCTTCGCCGGACCTTCCTCGCGGTGGCTCCTGGAAGCAGGGATTGAAGGCTACAGCCTGACGGACACGAGGGACCCCTGGATTATCGGACAGGCGGAGAATACAGCAGCGGCGTTTTTCCTGCGCGAGGACTACCGCGATTATTACCAGCGCGAAGGCTTTTCGCCGCACGTTGCCCTGTATCGCCGGACTTCCGATGCCGTTGCCGAGGCAAAGGTGGCGTTTCTTGCTGACCGTTACACAAGCCTTGCCGACAATGCATCATGGGCACTCTTTGGAGGCAAGCGGGTGTTCCGTCCGAACCCCGCAATTGACGATGGACGGATGCGAAGCCTGGTCGCCAACCTGGGCATCAGTTCAGCGTTGAGAGACTCCAGGATCCCGCACGGATGGACAGCGTTTGCGGTAGCAGAGTTCTCGGACCCCGTGGCCTTCGGCGGCGATTTTGATTTTGAGAAGTACATCGTCGAGGTCCGGCGGTACCAGCCAATCGGGAAATATGACCGGTTCAATGTGCGTATCCGCGGCGGGACCGCGCACGGGGTATTGCCAAGACAAAAGGCGTACGAGGTTGGCGGCCTCGGCACCATCCCGGCATTCGGGTTTGCCTCAATGCCAGGCGACAGCATGGGTGCCAACCGGATGCTCCTGATGAACGCTGAATACCTGTTGAGTGGAGATGTGCTGCACGATCTTTCATTCTGGCCCAGCGGACTGCTCCGCCACGTCAACTTCATTCTCCTTGCCGACGCCGGCTTCACGCGCACTGTCTCTCCCGCCACGTCCGCCTTGTCCGGATTCGGAGGGATACACTGGAGTGACTTCAGGAGTGATGTAGGAATCGGACTCGCCAATGTCAGCGGGTCAGTCCGTGGCGCGGTTGTATGGCGTACTGACGAGAGCGAATCCGCCCGGTTTATCGTGCGGTTCAGCCGACCTTTCTAGTCTCGCCTTGCAGCCCTCCGCTGTGCGCTCGGTTCCCCGGCACAGTGGGGGGCTGCTCGCCCTCCGCCAAGCAGCTCTTTTTGTTGCACCCCCGCACTTGCGCAACCGCCATGGAGTGCCGCCCGTCCTGACGATTCTCTCGTTGTCTCACAGACGGTTGTACTCCGACTGGGTTCCTTTGAATCTCCCCTTTTTCTTTGGTACATTCGGGACATTATGGAGCGCGTGGGAAAATACGAGATCCGCGAACAGATCGGCCGCGGAGGGATGGGCGCGGTATACCGTGCCTATGATCCCGTCATGGAGCGCGAAGTGGCCATCAAGGTCATTCTGGATATTGCGCTCGATGTTCCGGAGATCAAAGAGCGTTTCTACCGTGAAGCCCGCACTGCGGGGAAGCTCACCCATGAAAACATCACGGTTATCCATGATGTGGGTGAGGAGCAGGGCAGACCCTACATTGTGATGGAATATCTTTCAGGAACCGATCTGCGGACGATGCTCGAGCGTCGTGCGGTGATGACGCTCGAACGGCAGATCAGCATTGCGGCGCAGATCTGTAGGGGCCTGGCGTATTCACACGGGAAAGATATCATCCACCGGGACGTAAAGCCGGCGAATATCAGGGTGCTCGAGAACGGCCGGGTGAAGATCATGGACTTCGGCATCGCACGGCTGGGATCCAGCGCGCTGACGTCCACCGGGACAATCCTGGGCACTCCGTACTACATGTCCCCGGAACAGATTCAGGGGAAAAAAGTCGACCGCCGCAGCGACATTTTTTCGTGCGGCGTTGTGCTCTACGAGCTCTTCACGTCCAGGAAGCCGTTCCCCGGTGATGAGCCGACCTCGGTGATGTACAAGATTGTCCACGAAATTCCCGAAGGTTTTGAGGAACTGGAGAGGCTCTTCCCTCCTGCCCTGCCCGCAATCCTGGGAAGGATGCTGCAGAAAGATCCTGCTGAGCGCTACCAGTCGATGGATGCTGTCGTTGAGGCCTTCGAGGATCTGTCTGAAGTCCTCAAAGAGGAGCGGCAGTCACGGGCTTCACGCAGAGGCAGTGCAAAGCCGGGGACTGAGAAGACCCTCCAACGCGACCGCCTGCATGAGGCGTCGACGATCGCAGCAGGTGAGACTCCCCTGCCAGCCGCCGTTCCGGCGACAGGTCCATCCACCGGGGGTACTCCACTCCCCGACGCGGGATCGAAACGTCCCCTGCTGCGGCGCCTGGGGAAACGTGGTCTTGCCGGTGGATTGCTCGGCGGCGTCATTGCTTTGGCCGTTGCTCTGTATCTTCTGATGCCATCCACACCGCCCAATGGCACGGTGATACTGAACATCCTTCCATGGGCGCACGTCACCGGCATCGAACAGGAAGGAGCAGGACCGGTTTCTCTTCCGGACTCCCTGACCACACCATGCCGTTTCACGCTCGCCCCCGGA
>Ga0316605_10000600_pt1 | contig 24214 bp, 21 predicted proteins | sample OWC_soil_day20_n_FD_207666 | JGI IMG/M metagenome (GOLD analysis project Ga0316605, IMG submission 207666) | Wetland soil microbial communities from Old Woman Creek delta, Ohio, United States - OWC_soil_day20_noCT | ecosystem: Environmental > Terrestrial > Soil > Wetlands | place: USA: Ohio...
TGCTGTGCAGTCGCTGTCGCGCAAGGACGGCTACTTCGGCAATGCGGCGGTGAAGATCCTGATGCCATCGAGCCTGCAGAAGGTGGCGGAGGTGGCGCGAACGGTGGGCTACCAGAAGCAGGTCGATGAGTTCATCCTGAGCATGAATCGCGCTGCCGAGGCTGCGGCTCCACTGGCGTCGCGCTACTTTGGTGACGCGATCCGCGACATGACGCTCCAGGACGTGCAGGGGATCCTCACGGGCGGGAACACCGCCGCCACCGAGTACTTCCGGCGCAAGACCAACGACAAGCTGTACAAGGCCTTCAAGCCGGTCGTGTCGCAGAAGGTCGGCGAGGTCGGAGCGACGCGCGCCTACAAGTCGATGATGGGGCAGTACGAAAGCGTACCGCTGATGGGCAAGCAGTCGCTGGATCTCGACGACTACGTTACCAGGAAGTCGCTCGACGGCCTGTTCCACATGGTCGGGGAGGAGGAAAAGAAGATCCGCACGAACCCGGCTGCTCGCACCACCGACTTGTTGAAGACGGTTTTCGGCAAGTAGGCTCGACGCCGCTTGGACGCCGCTCGCCCCATCGCGTGCAGGCCAAGTCGCCGGCTGGCAGATCGCGCAATGTGCTGAGGGCAGCGCCCGTCAGGGCGTTGCAGGCAGCCAGAGACGCGTCCAGTGTCCAGGTGGGGTCGAAGCGGCCACCCGAGCCGCGCGCTCAGCGCGAACCGAACATCATCTGCCGCGCCAGCAGCGACTTCAGCGGCCCGGCGGCCTGCAGGGCCGCCAGCCCCAGGCCGCGCGCCGCGCCCAGCCCCGGCAACTGCCAGGTGAAGCTGCGCGCCAGGAAATCGGTGGCTGCGATCATGCTCCAGCGGTCGGCGGCACGCGCCCACTCGACGCGGCGCAGCGCGGTGTCGACATCGGCCTCGTGGCGCAGCACCTGAACCAGCTCGAAGGCGTCGCGCAGGCCCAGATTCAGGCCCTGCCCGGCCACGGGGTGCAGTGTCTGCGCGGCATTGCCGATGCGCACGCTGCGCCCGCTGACGAGGGTGCGCTCGGCATTCAGGCCGAGGGCGAAGTCTTTCAGCGGCGACAGCGCGGTGATGCGCCCGGCCACATCGGGCACCAGGGTGTTGAGCACGGCCTGGCGCTGTGCGGCATCGAGCTCGCGCACCGGGTCGTCGGCAGCGGGCACGCACCACACCAATGCGGCGCGGCGCTGGCCGGCGGGCGCCGAGGCATCGCGCAGCGGCAGCAGCGCCAGCGGACCGTGCCGGGTGAAGCGCTCCACCGCCAGCCCCGGCGCCCCGCCTTGCAGCGTGGCGGTGCCGACCCAGGCCGTCTGGCCGTAGTCGCGGGCCAGCGCCTTGCGCGCCTGCTGCGCGAACACGCCGCCTTCGGCCACCACCGCCAGGTCGAAGCGCTCTGCGATGCCGGCATCCAGTTCCACCCCGTCGGTCAGCGTCTTCAGCGCAGCCACCGTACTGCCGAAGCGGCTGTGCAGGCGCTGCGGCTCCTGGCGAGCGGCGTCCATCCAGGCCTGCTGCAGCGGCGCCACCAGCTCGCCGTAGCGCAGCACTGCGCCGAGCATCGGCACGCCTTCCTCGTCGGCGCGGATGCGCACCTGCGGCAGCCCCCAGGGGCCGGCCGAGGGCAGCGTCGGCGGCACCTGCGAGACATGCACCTCGCGGATCGGCTGGGCCACGTCGGTCGGCCAGGCGCCCAGGCGCTGCAGCAACTGCACGCTGCCCAGCGACAGCGCCAGCGTGCGCGGGTCGGCGGCCACGTCCTTGGCCAGATCGCGGCTGTCGAACAGGCTGACCCGGCAGTGCGGCAGCACGCGCGAGGCATGCAGCGCCAGCGCCAGACCCACCGGGCCGGCGCCGATGACGGCGATGTCGATCAGCGTCGGTTTCATGGGCTGCAGCCTTCACCTTCAAGGAGTTCCGCCGCCGGCACCATGCCGCCGCGCAGCGCAACGCTGTGCCCGGCATCCTTGCCGACCAGCGCCAGCGCGAACCTGCGGTCGGACGGGTACACGGCCAGGATCAGCCCGCGCTCGAAGCAGGCATGAGCGCGTGGATTCAGGCGTTGGCCGCAAATCTGCGCGGCCTCGGCGGATGCCAAGCCGAGCCAGCCCATGCGCCCATCGGGCGCCGCGCTCGCCGCCACGCAGGCGGCCCGGGGCAGCAGCGTCCCACCGATTGACTGCACTGCGCGCATGTCCGCTCCTTGCTCGAGGCGTCGCACGATATCCGATAGGCCGGCCGCGGTGCGTCAGCAGCTGCCGTTCAGCGCCGCCAGCTGAGCGGGCGTGCCCAGGTTGTGCCAGGGACCGGCGAGCTCGCGGCCGGCCAGACGGTCGGCCGCGGCGGCCTGGAACAGCAGCGGGCCGAGCGGCGCGCGCTGGCCGACCGGCAAGCTGGCCACCAGCGCCGGGCGCAGCAACGCGACGTTGGCGTAGGTCCAGCCGTGCGCCGCGCCGGGCACGCCGCGGCGCAGTCGTCCGCCTACGAGATCGAAGTCGCCGCTGCCATGGAAGCCGGGGTTGGGCACCAGCCACAGCTCCCCCAGATCGGTGCCGGCGGCAAAGGCCTCGGCCAGCGTGGCATCGAACGGGAAGCCGGGCATGTAGATGTCGCCCGACACCACCCAAAAGGACTCGTCGCCCCGCGGCGCCAGCCAGGGCAGGGCCTTGCGGATGCCGCCGGCCGTCTCCAGCGCGCCGCCGTGGTCGCGCCCTTCGGGGGAATAGCGGATGGCCAGGCCCCAACGCGAACCATCACCCAGCGCTGCCGGGAATTGCTCCTCCAGCCAGGCGGTGTTGACCACCACCTCGCGCACGCCGGCGTGCGCCAGCGCCTCCAGGTGCCATTCGATCAGCGGCTTGCCGCGCACCGGCAGCAGCGGCTTGGGCCTGGTATCGGTCAGCGGGCGCATGCGTTCGCCGCGGCCGGCGGCCAAGATCAGGGCTTTCATGGAACACGAGTGTAGGCGGCGCACCTGCAACGGCCCGGCCGGCACGGGCCGTGCATTGGTGCGGTGGAACCGTCGGGCATCGGGCGGTGGTTATAAGGCCTGGCCCTAAAATCAGATGGTTCGCCCCCGCTGCATCCACCCCTTCGTCCCGCGCAACGCGCCCCCCGCACATGGCCGCCACCTCGAAAGACGACGCTTCGCTGATGGCCAATGCCATTCGCGCCCTGGCCATGGATGCCGTGCAGCAGGCCAACTCGGGCCACCCGGGGGCGCCCATGGGCATGGCCGAGATGGCCGTGGCGCTGTGGGATAGGCACCTGAAACACAACCCGCACAACCCGCGCTGGATCGATCGCGACCGCTTCGTGCTGTCCAACGGCCATGCGTCGATGCTGCTGTACGCGCTGCTGCACCTGAGCGGCTACGACCTGGACATGAGCGAGCTGCGCAACTTTCGCCAGCTGCACAGCAAGACGCCGGGCCACCCCGAGGTGGACCTGACGCCCGGCGTCGAAACCACCACCGGCCCACTCGGCCAGGGCATCAGCAACGCGGTGGGCATGGCGCTGGCCGAGAAGTTGCTGGCGCACGAGTTCAACCGTCCCGGCCACGCGGTGGTCGACCATCACACCTATGCCTTCATGGGTGACGGCTGCATGATGGAAGGCATCAGCCACGAAAGCTGCGCGCTGGCCGGTGCCTGGAAGCTGAACAAGCTGGTGGCGCTGTACGACGACAACGGCATCAGCATCGACGGCGCGGTGCGCCCCTGGTACGTGGACAACGTGCGCCAGCGCTTCGAAGCCTACGGCTGGGACGTGATCGGCCCCGTCGACGGCCAGGACGTGGATGCCGTGGACGCAGCCCTGGCGCAGGCGCGCAAGTCGAGCACGCGGCCCACGCTGATCGTCTGCAACACCACCATCGGCAAGGGCTCGCCGCACCGCGCCGGCACGGCCAAGGCGCACGGCGAGGCGCTGGGCGTGGACGAGGTGGCGCTGACGCGTGCCGCGCTCGGCTGGACCTGGCCGCCCTTCGTGGTCCCCGAGCAGGTCTATCAGTTGTGGGACCACAAGTCTCGCGGCGACGATGCCGAAGCCGGCTGGAACGCACGCTTCGCGGCCTACCGCGACGAATTCCCCCGGCTGGCGGCCGAACTGCAGCGCCGCATGCGCGGCGAGCTGCCGAAGAACTTTGCCCAGGCGGCCGTGGACGCGGTGATCGCCGCCCACACCCAGGCGGAAACCGTGGCCTCGCGCAAGGCCAGCCAGATCGCGCTGGAGGCCTTCACCAAGTCGCTGCCCGAGATGCTCGGCGGCTCGGCCGACCTGACGGGCTCCAACCTGACCAACACCGCCTCGACGCCGGCGCTGCGCTTCGGTGAGGACGGCGCACCCAACGGCGGGCGGCACATCAACTACGGCGTGCGCGAGTTCGGCATGGCCGCGGTGATGAACGGCATCGCGCTGCACGGTGGCTTTATCCCCTATGGCGGCACCTTCCTGACCTTCAGCGACTACAGCCGCAATGCCATCCGCATGGCCGCGTTGATGAAGCACCGCGTGATCCATGTGTTCACGCACGACAGCATCGGCCTGGGCGAGGACGGGCCCACCCACCAAAGCGTGGAGCATGCGGCGGCGCTGCGGTTGATCCCCGGGCTGGACGTCTGGCGGCCCGGTGACACCGCCGAAACGGCGGTGGCCTGGACGGTGGCCTTGAGCCATGCCGACCGGCCGAGTGCGCTGCTGCTCAGCCGTCAGAACCTGAGCTATGCACCGAAGAGCGGGCTGGATCAGATTGCCAAGGGCGCCTACGTGCTGGCCGAACCCACCGAGGTAGGCCTGAAGAAGAAGGCGCAAGCGGTGATCATCGCCACCGGCAGCGAGGTGCAACTGGCGCTGCATGCGCAGGCCGAACTGGCCAAGGACGGCATCGCCGTGCGCGTGGTCAGCATGCCCAGCACCAGCGTGTTCGATCGGCAGAGCGTGGACTACAAGACCAGCGTGCTGCCGCCCAAGCTGCCGCGCATCGCCGTCGAGGCCGGCGTCACCGACGGCTGGTGGAAATACGGCTGCGCCGCGGTGGTCGGGCTGGACCGCTACGGCGAGAGCGCGCCGGCGCCCGCTTTGTTCAAGCTGTTCGGCTTCACCCCGCAGAACCTGGCCGACACCGTGCGCCAGGTGCTGGCCGGCTGAGACCAACAAGTTTCATTCCTTTGCGATTGTTTTCACTTCAACAGGAGATCGAATCATGGCCATCAAGGTGGGTATCAATGGCTTCGGGCGCATCGGGCGCATGGTGTTCCGTGCCGCGGTGCAGAACTTCCCGGAAATCGAGATCGTTGGCATCAACGACCTGCTCGAGCCCGACTACCTGGCCTACATGCTGCAATACGACAGCGTGCACGGCCGCTTCAAGGGCGAGGTCTCGGTCGACGGCCACACGCTGATCGTCAACGGCAAGCGTATCCGCCTGAGCGCCGAGCGCGACCCGGCGGCGCTGAAGTGGAGCGAGGTCGGTGCCGACATCGTGGTCGAGGCCACCGGCCTGTTCCTGACCAAGGAGGCCGGTGAGAAGCACCTCGCCGCCGGCGCCAAGAAGGTCATCTTCAGCGCACCCAGCAAGGACGACACGCCGATGTTCGTCTACGGAGTCAACGACAAGACCTATGCCGGCCAGGCCATCATCAGCAACGCCAGTTGCACCACCAACTGCCTGGCGCCCGTGGCCAAGGTGCTGAACGACACCTTCGGCATCAAGCGCGGCCTGATGACCACCGTGCATGCCACCACCGCGACGCAGAAGACGGTGGACGGCCCGAGCAACAAGGACTGGCGCGGCGGCCGCGGCATCCTGGAGAACATCATTCCCAGCAGCACCGGCGCGGCCAAGGCGGTGGGCGTGGTCATCCCCGAACTGAACAAGAAGCTCACCGGCATGAGCTTCCGCGTGCCGACCTCCGACGTGTCGGTGGTCGACCTGACGGTGGAACTGATCAAGGAAGCCAGCTACGACGACATCTGCAAGGCCATGAAGGCGGCCAGCCAGGGTGCGATGAAGGGTGTGCTCGGCTACACCGAGGACAAGGTGGTGGCCACCGACTTCCGCGGCGAGGTCTGCACCAGCGTGTTCGATGCCGATGCCGGCATCGCGCTGGACAAGACCTTCGTCAAGGTCGTCGCCTGGTACGACAACGAATGGGGCTACTCGAACAAGGTGCTTGAGATGGTGCGCGTCATCGCGAAGTGAGTTGACCCCCCCCGAAACGCCTTCGGCGCCCCCCCCCAGGGGGGCGCCGCCTGCGGCCCGGCAAAGCCGGTTCCGCGGCGTCTGCTGGGTTGCAGCCGCTGCCTTGCTGACCGCAATGGCGGGGCATGCCCTAGCCGCGCCGCCGGCGCGGGTGATCGTCACGCTCAAGGCCGACGCGCCGCTGCTGCGCGAGCAGGCGATGTCGGTGCGTCAGTCTTCGGCCGACGTGGCCGCGGTGGCGCAGCGGCGTGCCGACCGGCTGGCCGAGCGCGCCGGCGTTCCGCTGAGCACCGGCGTGACCATCAGCGAGCGCTCGCAGGTGGTGATGGCCAGCCACATCGACGCGGCCACGCTGGCGCGCCGCCTGGCCGCCGACCCGGAGGTGCTGCACGCGGTGGTCGATCAGCGCCGCCGAGCCTTGCGGGTGCCCACCGACCCGTTGTTTGCCGCCGGCCCGGCCAGCGGCCGCGGGCCGGAGGTCGGGCAGTGGTACCTGCGCGCGCCAGCCGGCGAAGTGCGCTCGTCGGTCAATGCCGAGGCCGCCTGGGACCGCATCACCGGCAGCGCCGGCGTGGTGGTGGCGGTGCTCGACACCGGCGTGCTGGCCGACCACCTTGACCTGGCCGGTCAGGTACTGTCGGGCTACGACATGGTTTCCGACCTGGCCACCGCCAACGACGGCGGCGGCCGCGATGCCGATGCCAGCGACCCGGGCGACTGGATCACCAGTGCCGAGAACACCGCCCGCGGCGGCGATTTCCAGAACTGCGGCGTGGCCGACAGCTCCTGGCACGGCACCAAGATCGCCGGGATCATCGGCGCGGCCGCCGACAACGGCCAGGGCATGGCCGGCACGGCCTTCGGCGTGAAGATCCTGCCGGTGCGCGTGCTCGGCAAATGCGGCGGTTTCGATTCGGACATCCAGGCCGGCATGCGCTGGGCGGCCGGGCTGGAAGTGCCGGGCCTGCCGATCAACACGAGTCGGGCACGGGTCATCAACCTGAGCCTGGGCGGCAGCGGCAGCTGCGGCGCCTCGACCGGCTATCCGGCGGTGATCGCCGAAGTGCAGGCCGTCGGCACGGTGGTCGTGGCGGCGGCCGGCAACAGCGCCGGCCATGCGGTGGAACTGCCGGCCAACTGCCCGGGCGTGATCGCCGTGGCCGGGCTGCGCCATGTCGGCTCGAAAGTGGGTTTCTCCGACCTCGGGCCCGCCATCGCCATCAGCGCGCCAGCCGGCAACTGCATCAACATCGCTGCCAACGAACCCTGCCTGTACCCGGTCCTGACCAGCAGCAACAGCGGCACGCAGCGGCCGAATGCCGGCGGCTCCATCTGGACCGACAGCTTCGAGTACAGCGTCGGCACCAGCTTCGCCGCACCGATCGTCGCCGGTACGGCGGCGCTGATGCTGTCGGCTCGGCCACAGCTGGAGCCGCAGGAAGTGCTCACATTGATGCAGTCCAGCGCGCGTGCCTTCCCAACCAGCGGCGCCGGCAACGACGAAAGCGGCCAGCCGGTGCCGATGTGCCACGCACCCGACGGCAGCGACCAACTGCAGTGCTACTGCAGTGTGGGCCTGTGCGGCGCGGGCATGGTCGATGCCGATGCTGCCGTGCTGGCCTCCACCGGCACGCTGGTGCGCATTGGCTTGGTGCCGGCCACGCCGGTGGTGGGCGACACCCTGCGGCTCAGCGCCACGGGCAGCCTGGTCGGCAGCGGTCGCAACATCGTCGACTACGAGTGGTCGCTGGCCGCCAACCCGGGGGTGGCGACGGGTTTCAGCGGCGCCACCAACGGCCCCGAGATCGAACTGCCGGTCATCGCGGCCGGCACCGTGGCCGTGAGCCTGGCGCTCATCGACGATGCAGGCCAGCGTTCGACGGTTCAGCGCAGCATTACCGTTTCGGCAACGCCGGTGGTCGATGCGCCGGCCGCTTCGGATGGCGGGGGTGGCGGTGGCGCGTCGTCGGTGCTGTGGGTTGGACTGCTCGCCCTGGCGGTCGTGGTACTGCTGCTCACCCGCAGGCGCGGCAGCGCAGCAATCGGTGAAACCCCGCCGCAGTAGTCGCCCAACCTGCGAGAACAATGACAAAAAAGCATCGGTCCTTCCGCAATCCGCTCTCGATGGCCGGCGCGCTCGTCGCGGCAATGTTTGCCTTGCCGCTGCAGGCCCAGACCGAGCCGCCCGACGGTCCGCCCGCCCGTGGCCTGATCGTGCGCCTGAAACAACCGGCAGCCAACGAGAGCCTGCACCCGCGCGGCGCCAACCCGAGCACGCGCGAGGGCACGCAGGAGTCGGTGCGCTGGCAACGCGTGCTCGGCGAAGCCGGCCTGTCCGGGGCCTCGGGCCGCGTCGAGCCGCGGATGCGCCCGGTGGGCCGCGACCAGCAACTGATCGAGTTCGAGCGCCCGCTGTCGCGCCGCGAGGCCGCGTCGCTGCGCGACAAGCTGATGGCCCGTCCAGACGTCGACTGGGTCGAGCCGAACCTGCGTGAAAGGCGGCTCCAGGCATCGCCCAGCGACCCGCTGTTCACACAGCAATGGTGGCTGCAGCCGGTGAGTGGCAGCAATGCCAACGCCCTCGAGGCCAGGTTGCGCGGTGTGGCCGGTTTCCAGACTGCCTGGCTGCGCGCGAACCAAGCGCCGGCGGTGGTCGCCGTGCTCGACACCGGCATCACCAGCCACCCCGACCTGGCGGGTCGCGTGCTTCGGGGCCATGATTTCGTCAGCGTGATCGAGTACGCCAACGACGGCGATGGGAGAGACACCGACCCCAGTGACCCCGGGGACTATGTCAGCAGCGCCGATCTCGCCAGCGCTCTCTTCACCGGCTGCGCGGTGGAAAGCAGCTCCTGGCACGGCACCATCGTTGCCGGCATGATCGTTGCCAACGCCGACAACAGCGAGGGCGGCGCCGGCATCCATTGGGGCGCGTCGGTGCTGCCGGTGCGTGTGGCGGGCAAGTGCGGCGCCGATTTGCCCGACATTGTCGACGGCATGCGCTGGGCGGCGGGCTTGCCGGTGGCTGGCACTGCATTGAACCCGAATCCGGCCCGAATCATCAACATCAGCTTCGGTGGCAGCGCGGCCTGCGGCCCGGCGTACCAGAGCGCCGTGGACGAGTTGCGCGCCATCGGCGTGGTGGTGGTGGCCGCGGCGGGCAACGACTGGTCCGGCCCGTCGCGCCCGGCCAGTTGCCCCGGCGTGGTCGGTGTCGTCGGCCTCAACCGTGACGGCTTCAAGACCAACTATTCGAACTTTGGCGACCAGATCGGCATCAGCGGCATTGCCGCGGTGGCCGGCGACGACAGCCAGGGCGCCTGGGGCTCGGTGTTGGCCGACAGTGGCCTGGTGACGCTGACCAACCGCGGCAGCACCGTGCCCACATCGGGCGGCTATGCGCGTCTGTACGGCACCAGCTTTGCCGCGCCGCAAGTGGCCGGCACCATTGCCCACATGATCAGTCTGAACCCGACGCTGAGCTACAAGCAGATCGTGCAGGGCCTGCGCGCCAGCGCGCGGCCGCATGTCGTCTCGCCGAAGATCGCGCAGTGCTCGGACAGCAATCCCGGCCGATGCATCTGCACCACCGCCACCTGCGGCGCCGGCATCCTGGATGCCGATCAGGCGTTGCTTTACGCCACGATGCCTGACAGCTACGTGGCCCCGCGGCGGCTGGCCGAGGTCATCGACAACGCCCAGGTCGACGCGGCACTGGCCCTGGCCCCGCAGGATCGCCCATCGAACGTGGTGCAGGTGTCGTCGAGCAGCAGCGGCGGCGGTGCCTTCGGCGGCTTCTGGCTGCTGGCGCTGGCGACGGCGGCCCTGACCCTGCCGGCGCTGCGTACCCCTCGGCGCCGCTGATGCTCAGCGGGTCGCAGCGCAGGCGCTGACTTGGCTACCGGGTAGGGTGGCCACCAGCTCCTGAAGCCGCTGACGCAGCGCTTCATCGGGCTGCTCCACGCGCAACCAGAACTGTGGCTCGCGAGCATCACCAGCCATCTCGGCCGGCTGCCGCTGCCATGATGTCGGAGCGCGCAGCGCCAGCGCGAGGGCGGACTCGATGGATTCGATCTGCCCGGCGCTGAAAGGCCCGGCCTGAATACAGCTGGCGTCAGGCGTCGAGGCGGCTGCGCCGACGGCGCGCACGCGCACCGATTCGGGATTGACCTGCGCCGCGAGCCGCTGCGGCTCGCGCTCGTGTTGCGTGGACAGTCCGACATAAGGCTGCAGCCAGCCGCGCGCCAGGGCGAAGAAGCCCAGGTTGGCCAACAGCAGCAGCGCCACCAGCATGCGCATGAGGCTCAGGCCGCCGTGCGAACGCTGACTTCGCCGCTGACCAGCGTGTGCAACCCGCCCGAGCGCACACGCAGCGCACCCTGTTCGTCGATGCCCTCGGCAATGCCTTCGGCAACGCCCGGGTAGGTGGTGCGGACCGGCTGGCCGAGCAGCAGGTCGCGCCGCCGGTAGGCCGCGGCAAAGGGCGCCAGGCCCTCGGATTCGAAGCGCTTCAGCGTCTGTGCCAGCGGCGCGGCCACACGCCTCAGCGCCTGCGGCGCGTCGAGGTCGGGCCACAGCTCCTGCAGGCAGGCGAAGCCCGAGCTCAACTCCTGCAACAGCGGCTGCGGCCGCACGTTCAGGCCGATGCCGATCACCGCCATGCGCCGCTCACCGACGGCCACGGTCTCGATCAGCACGCCGCCGAGCTTGCGCCCGCGGCCGGGCGCCTCCATCAGCCACAGATCGTTGGGCCATTTCAGGCCGATGCGTGGCGGCTGGTCGCCCTGCGGGGGGTCCAGAGCATCCGCCAGGACCACGCCGACGGCCAGCGACAGCCCCGACCAGGCCGGCGGGTTCAGCGGCAGCGCCAGCGAAAAGGTCAATGACAGCCCCGGGGTCGAATGCCAAACCCGGCCCTGGCGGCCGCGGCCGCTGCTCTGCGATTCGGCCACCAGCAGGCAAGGCCGCGTGTCGTCGTTGCGCCGTCCGTGCGGCGTGGGCACTTCCCGGGCCACTGGCGCACTGTCGAGCTGCCCGGGCGTGGTCACAGGCGCATGGCGCCAGCCGCTGGACAGGCGCGCGCGCTCGAGCAGCCGGGTGTTGGTGGAATCGGCGCTGGCCACGATCTCGACACTGATGCCCGGAAGCAGCGTGTCAAGTTCCTGCCACAGCGGCTCTGCGCCCCAGTGCTGGTAGCGGAGGGCAGGCATCGTCGGTAAATTCCTGCGTCAGCGCCGCTTCGGGGCGAGCAGCGTGCCGCGGCAGTTGGGGCTGCCGCAGTGGCAGGGGAACTCGCTCTTCAGCTTGGCCGTCATGCGCCCTTCGATCACCAGGCCGTAGTCGTAGAACAGCTCCTCGCCAGGCATCACGTCGCGCGTGGCCTTGATGAAGACACGGCCATCGACTTCGTCGGCCTCGCAGTTGGTGTCGCAGGCATGGTTGATCCAGCGCGCGGCATTGCCGCCGACGTTGGCGTCGATGACATGCTTGTCGTCGAGGTGGAAGTAGAAGGTGTGGTTGGGCTGCGCCGGGTCGTGCGGATGGCGCCGCAGCGCCTCCTTCCAGGTGATGCGCTCGCCGACGTACTCGATGATGGTCTCGCCGGCGGGGATGGCCGTCAGCGCGAACACCCCCTTGCCATGCACGCCGCTGCGCCGCACCTGCACGCGGCGGCCGTTGCGCCGCGCTAAGGGGGTCTTCGGGGCGGGCACTTGCGCGGGTCGATTCATTGGGTACATTGAATTGTGGGCGCGCGCGTGTGCGAGCGTGCGCGCGTGAAGGCGGCGATTGTAGGCATGCACTGCGCAGCCGCCGCCAAGACAGACAAGGACGACATGAGCAAGACGATCATCATTGCGGAAAAGCCCAGCGTGGCACAGGACATCGTGCGGGCGCTGACACCGGTGTCCGGCAAGTTCGAGAAGGCGGCCGACCACTTCGAGAACGACGCCTACGTGGTCACCTCGGCAGTGGGCCATCTGGTGGAGATCAAGGCGCCGGAGGAATACGACGTCAAGCGCGGCAAGTGGAGCTTCGCGCACCTGCCGGTGGTGCCGCCGCACTTCGACCTGGCGCCGATCGACAAGGCCAAGTCGCGGCTGAACGCGGTGGTCAAACTGGTCAAGCGCAAGGACGTCACGCAGATCATCAACGCCTGCGACGCCGGGCGCGAGGGCGAGCTGATCTTCAGGCTGATCGTGCAGTACGCCGGCGGCGAGAAGAAGCCGATCGACAAGCCCATCCGCCGGCTGTGGCTGCAGAGCATGACGCCGCAGGCCATCCGCGACGGCTTCGACCAATTGCGCAGCGACGAGCAGATGCAGGGGTTGGCGGATGCCGCACGCAGCCGCTCCGAGGCCGACTGGCTGGTCGGCATCAACGGCACGCGCGCCATGACGGCCTTCAACTCGCGCGACGGTGGCTTCTTCCTTACCACGGTGGGACGGGTGCAGACGCCGACGCTGTCCATCGTGGTCGAGCGCGAGGAGAAGATCCGCAAGCACGTGGCGCGCGACTACTGGGAGGTGCGCGCCACCTTCGATGCGCAGGCGGGTCAATACGACGGCAAGTGGTTCGACCCGGCCTGGAAGAAGAACCCGGACGATCCCGAGCTGCGCAACGACCGGCTGTGGAATGCCGCCGACGCGCAGGCCATCGCCGACGCGGTGCGCGGAAAGAGTGCCAGCGTCAGCGAGGAATCGAAGCCCACCACCAGCAGCTGCCCGGGCCTGTACGACCTGACCACGCTGCAGCGCGAGGCCAACTCGCGCTTCGGCTTTTCCGCCAAGACCACGCTGTCGGTCGCCCAGGCGTTGTACGAGAAGCACAAGGTGCTGACCTACCCGCGCACCGACTCGCGCGCGCTGCCCGAGGACTACCTGGCGGTGGTGAAGAACACCTTCGAAATGATCTCGAAGGAAGACCTGCCGGGACCGCTTCGGCCGCTGGCCGCGCATGCCAAGCTGGCTTTGAAGGACGGCTACGTCAAGCCGCTGAAGCGCGTATTCGACAACGCCAAGGTGTCGGACCACTTCGCGATCATCCCGACGCTGCAGCCGCCCAGGAGCCTGAGCGAAATCGAGGCCAAGCTCTACGACCTGGTGGTCAAGCGCTTCCTGGCGGTGTTCTATCCGCCGGCCGAGTTCCTGGTGACCACGCGCATCTCCACGATCAAGGCCGACACCAGGGAGCACAGGTTCCAGACCAATGGCAAGGTGCTGGTCAAGCCGGGCTGGCTGGCGGTCTATGGCAAGGAGGCGCAGGAGGACGACGCCAACCTGGTGGCCGTGGCCCCGGGCGAGCTGGTGCGCACCGAAAGCGTCGACGTGGTGGCATTGAAGACCAAGCCGCCGGCTCGCTACACCGAAGCCACGCTGCTATCTGCCATGGAAGGCGCCGGCAAGCTGATCGACGACGACGAGCTGCGCGAGGCCATGGCCGAGAAGGGTCTGGGCACACCGGCGACACGCGCCACCGTCATCGAAGGCCTGATCTACGAGAAGTACATGCACCGCGAGGGCCGTGAGCTGGTGCCCACGGCCAAGGCCTTCCAGCTGATGACGTTGCTGCGTGGCCTGGGTGTCATTGAATTGACCCAACCCGAGCTCACCGGCAACTGGGAGTTCCAGCTGGCCGAGATGGAGCACGGCCGCCTCAAGCGCGATGTCTTCATGACCGAGATCGCTCAGATGGCCGAGCGCATCGTGCGCAAGGCCAAGGAATACGACCGCGAGACCATTCCCGGCGACTACGCGACGCTGGCCACGCCCTGTCCCAAGTGTGGCGGCGTGGTCAAGGAGAACTACCGGCGCTTTGTCTGCACGGGCGCGTCCGGCATGGCCGAGGACGCCGGCTGCGGCTTTTCCATCACCAAGATTCCGGGGGGGCGCAGCTTCGAGTTGGCCGAGGTGGAGGCTTTCCTGCGTGACAGGAAGATCGGGCCGCTGGAGGGCTTCCGCTCCAAGGCCGGTTGGCCCTTCACGGCCGAGCTGCGCCTGGCCTACGACGACGAGATCGGCAACTGGAAGCTGGAGTTCGACTTCGGCGAGGACGCCAAGCGCGAAGGCGAATCGGGCGAGCCGGTGGACTTCAGCCAGCAGCAAAGCCTGGGTGCCTGCCCCAAATGCCAGGGCCATGTCTACGAGCACGGCAGCAGCTATGTCTGCGAGCACGCGGTGGGCGCCCAAGTCACCTGCGATTTCAAGAGCGGCAAGATCATCCTGCAGCAGCCGGTGGCGCGCGAGCAGATGAGCAAGCTGCTGCGCGAGGGCAAGACCGAGCTGCTGGAGAACTTCGTCTCCAACAAGACGCGGCGCAAGTTCAAGGCCTACCTGGCCTACGACAAGAAGGAAGGCAAGGTGAGCTTCGAGTTCGAGCCGCGGCCGGCACGGCCTGGCGCCAAGTCGGCCGGCGCCGCTGCCAAGGCCCCGGCCGCGAAAAAGGCCACGACCCGCAAGGCGGCGTGAGGCCGATCGCGTCGCCGCGGCCGCTGCGGCTAGCGCAGAATGCGCGGCATGAACATCCCCTATCTGCGCGTCGGCGCATCGCTGGTCCTGGCCGCCGTCTGCGGGCTGGCCCAGGCCAACCTGGTCTTCGCCATCAACGAGGGCGTCACCTACCGCGTGCCGAACGAGGAGATCCGCGCGCGTTATGCCGCCATCGCCGCCGACCTGAGCAAGCTGCTGAAGCAGCCGGTGCAGATCGAGCCGGTGGCCGACTACCCCAGCCTGCGCAAGGGCTTGGCCGACAAGGCCTACGACCTGGCGCTGGTGCACCCGGCGCACCTGTCGATCGAGGCCATCAAGAAATCCGACTACAAGCTGCTGGTCGTGACCAAGGGCTTCCAGGACTACAAGGCCAACTTCCTGGTGGCGGCCGATTCGCCGCTGAAGTCGCTGGCCGACCTGAAGGGCCGCAAGCTCGGTGCGCCGGACGAGGATTCGATCACCTCGTGGATGGTGCGTGCGACGATCCGCGATCAGGTCGGCGATGCCCAGCAGGTGTCCTATGTCTACACCCGCTACCAGGACGCCGTGCCGTTTTTCGTCGAGAACAGCCTGACGCCGGCCGGCGCCACCGCGGCCAATGCGGTGATCAAGGCCTGGCAGGCCAAGGGCGGCAAGGTGCTGGCCACGTCGAAGGCGGTGCCGATCAAGCATGTCATCGCCAGCCCGAAGCTGCCGCCCGAACAGGCCGAGGCGGTGCGCGAGTACCTGCTGGCGCTGGACTCCACCGAAGAAGGCAAGAAAAAGCTCGAGCCGACCAAGTGGAAGGGCTTCGCGCTGTACGACAACGCCGCGATGATGGCTTTGGGCACCTGGCTCGGGCTGTAGCTCCGCCGCTCTGCCCGGCCGCCCCTGCGCGGCGGGGTTGAGGGCATGTCCGCCGCGGTACTGGGCAAGCTGCTGGCGATCATCGTCACGGTGGCGCTGGGTTGGCTGGCCGGGCGATTGCGCTGGCTGGGCGACGCCCAGGCCGACCCGGCGCGCATCCTCAGCAACGCGGCCTTCTACATCTTCGTGCCGGCGCTGCTGTTCCGCACCACCGCACGCGTCGATCTCGGCCAGTTGCCGGCGGGTCTGTTGCTGGCCTACTTCGTGCCCACCCTCGCGCTGCTGCTGGCCGTGTATGGCGTGCAGCAGCTGCGCCAGCGCCACCGGTCGGGTGCCGAGCCGGCGCTGCCGGCGGTGCGCGCCATCTCGGTAAGCTACGGCAATGCGGTGCAGATGGGCATCCCGATGTCGGCGGCAATGTTCGGCGAGGCCGGCCTGGGCCTGCACCTGATGCTGGTCAGCGTGCACGGGCTGATCCTGCTGTCGCTGCTGACGGCGCTGGTGGAGATGGATCTGGCGCGCAGCAAGGCGCGGCATCTGGGAGGCGCCAGCCTGTGGCAGGTGCTGCGCAGCACGCTGCGCAACACCATCATCCACCCCGTGGTGCTGCCGGTGCTGGCAGGCCTGACCTGGAACCTGCTCGGCCTGGGCCTGCCCGCCCTGGCGGACGAGGTGCTGCAGCTGCTGGGCAGTGCGGTGGTGCCGCTGTGCCTGGTGCTGATCGGCCTGTCGTTGGCCTACTACGGGCTGCAGGGCAGCGTGCGCGGCGCGCTCGGCGTGTCGCTGCTCAAGCTGCTGGGTCTGCCGGCGCTGGTGCTGGCGGTTGCGCACTGGGGCTTCGGCCTGACGGGGTTGCCGCTGTCGGTGCTGGTGATGCTGGCCGCGCTGCCGGTGGGGAGCAACGCGCTGATCTTCGCGCAACGCTACAGGACGATGCAGGCCGAGGCGACGGCAGCCATCGTCTTCTCCACGCTGGCCTTCGTGCTCACTGCACCGCTGTGGCTGGCCATACTGGGGCGGCTGGGCGCCTGAGGGTGGGTTCTGGGAAAATCACGTCCATGAGCCCAAACGACATTCCCGCCTACATGGCCCATGTGGGCGTGGCCGCGCGTGCTGCGGCCACCGTGATGGCGGCCGCGTCCACCGCGGCCAGGAACCAGGCGCTTCGCCGGCTGGCCGAGCGGCTGCGCGAGCAGGTCGGTGCGCTGCAGCGCTGCAATGCGCTGGACCTGGACGCCGCGCGCGCCGCCGGCCTGGCCGCGCCGCTGCTCGACCGGCTCAAGCTCACGCCGCAGATCATCGAGACCGTGGCCGAAGGCTGCGAGCAGATCGCCGCGATGCCCGACCCGGTGGGCGAGATCAGCGAGCTCAAGCGCCAGCCCAGTGGCATCAGCGTCGGGCGCATGCGCGTGCCGCTGGGCGTGTTCGGCATGATCTACGAGAGTCGGCCCAACGTCACCATCGAGGCCGCGTCGCTGGCCATCAAGTCCGGCAACGCCTGCATCCTGCGCGGCGGCTCCGAGGCGCTGCAGTCCAACCTGGCGCTGTGGCGCGAGGTGCAGGGCGCCCTGGTCGACGCAGGCTTGCCGGCCGATGCGGTGCAGCTGGTGCAAACCACCGACCGCGCCGCCGTCGGCCGGCTGATCGCCATGCCCGAATACGTGGACGTGATCATCCCGCGCGGCGGCAAGTCGCTGATCGAGCGCATCAGCGCCGAGGCCCGCGTGCCAGTGATCAAGCACCTGGACGGCAATTGCCACGTCTACGTGGACGAGCAGGTCGACCTCGACATGGCGGTGGCCGTCACCGACAACGCCAAGACGCAGAAATACAGCCCCTGCAACGCGGCCGAATCGCTGCTCGTGCACCGCGTGGTGGCGGCGCAGTTCCTGCCGCGCATCGGCGCGATCTTCGCCGCCAAGGGCGTTCAGATGCGCTGCGATGCCGGCGCCAAGGCCCTGCTGGCACCGGTGCCTGGGGCGGATGTGGTCGACGCGGTGGAGTCCGATTGGTCCGAGGAGTACCTGGCCGAGGTCATCAGCATCAAGCTGGTGGACAGCCTGGACGAGGCCATTGCCCACATCAACCGCTACGGCTCGCACCACACCGATGCGATCCTGAGCACGAACCATCCGAACGCGATGCGCTTCCTGCGCGAGGTCGACTCGGCCAGCGTGATGGTCAATGCGAGCACCCGCTTCGCCGACGGCTTCGAGTTCGGGCTGGGCGCCGAGATCGGCATCAGCACCGACAAGTTCCACGCCCGCGGGCCGGTGGGCCTGGAAGGTCTGACCTCGCTGAAGTGGGTGGTGCTGGGGCAGGGCGAGCTGCGGTGCTGAGACGCACGGCGGGGTTTGCGGCCGGCGGAGCAGGCGGCGCGCTATCATGCTGCACCGCACAATAACTCGGGTCCGCCATGCCTTCAGCACAACCCAAACCGCTGCTCGTCGACCTGGCCCTGCAAGGCGGGGGTGCGCACGGCGCCTTCACCTGGGGCGTGCTCGACCGCCTGCTCGAAGAGAGCTGGCTCACCTTCGACGGCATCTCCGGCACCTCGGCCGGCGCCATGAACGCGGCCGTGATGGCCAGCGGTTTCGCCCATGGCGGGGCCGACGGCGCCAAGGCCGCGCTGGAGGACTTCTGGAAGCGCGTGTCCGACGCCTCGAAGTTCAGCCCGATGCGCCGCGGCCCGATGGAGATGCTCACCGGCCAGTGGACGCTGGACTACTCGCCGATGTACCTGGCCGCCGAGATGGCCTCGCGCATCTTCTCGCCCTATGACCTGAACCCGATGGGCAACCACCCGCTGCGGCCGATCCTGGCCGACATGGTGGACTTCGAGGCGCTGGTCGATTCGCCGATCTGCCTGTTCATCACCGCCACCAACGTGCGCACCGGCGTCGGCCATGTCTTCCGCAATGCCCAGATCACGCCGGACGTGCTGCTCGCTTCGGGCTGCCTGCCGACCATGTTCCAGGCGGTGGAGATCGACGGCGAGTTCTACTGGGACGGCGGCTATTCGGGCAACCCGACGATCACGCCGCTGGTGCGCGAATGCCGCTCGAGCGACACGATCCTGGTGCAGATCAACCCGATCGTGCGCAAAGAGATCCCGCGCAGCGCGCGCGACATCATGAACCGCCTGAACGAGGTGTCCTTCAACGCGCCGCTGCTCAAGGAACTGCGCATGATCGCGCTGCTGCACAAGGTGGCCGACCCGGGCCGCGGCGAAGGCGCTCAATGGGCCGGCATGCGGCTGCACCGCATCGCCACCGAGCGCGTGACCGAGCTGACCTCGTCGTCGAAGATGATCACCGAATGGCCCTTTCTCTGCGGCTTGCGCGACGAAGGGCGGCGCACCGCGGGGCTGTTCCTCGAGGCCCATGCCGGCGACCTGGGCAAGCGCTCGACGGTTGACCTGGACGCACTGCTGACGGCGCTGTAGCCCATGGGACTGCTCGGCATTCTTCTGGGTCTGGCCCTGCTGGTGGGGCTGGCCTTTCGCGGCTGGAGCGTGCTCGGTCTGGCGCCGCTGGCGGCCCTGGTGGCGGCCGCCTTTTCCGGCGAGCCGCTGCTGGCGCACTGGACGCAGACCTTCATGGGCTCGGCGGCCGGTTTCGTGGCGCAGTTCTTCCCGCTGTTCCTGCTGGGTGCGCTGTTCGGCAAGCTGATGGACGACAGCGGATCGGTCAGCGCCATCGCCAACTTCATGACCGTCAAGCTCGGCCCCAGCCGCTCGGTGCTGGCGGTGGTGCTGGCCGGCGCGCTGGTCACCTACGGCGGCGTCAGCCTGTTCGTGGCGATGTTCGTCATCGCGCCGATGGGCCAGGCACTGTTCCGCGCCGCCGACATCCCCAACCGGCTGCTGCCGGCGGCGGTGGCGCTGGGCACCACCACCTTCACGATGACCGCCATGCCGGGCACGCCGGCGATCCAGAACGCCATCCCGATGCCCTTCTTCGGCACCACGCCCTTTGCGGCGCCGGGGCTGGGCATCATCGCGTCGGCCGTGATGCTGGGCTTCGGCCTGTGGTGGCTGGGACGCGCCGAGAAGGCGGCCCGCCGCGCCGGCGAGGGCTTCGGCGGGCCGTCGCCCTCGGCCGCGGCCGACGCCGCCCATGACCCGGTGGTGCGCGAGCGCGCCACCGCGGCGCAGAGCTTCGACCCAGCCGAGGCCGAGCACGGTCAGCGCAGCACCGAGCTGCCGGGCATCTTGATTGCCGTGCTGCCGCTGGCGGTGGTGATGGTGGTGAACCTGACGATGTCGATGCTGATCCTGCCGAACCTGGACACCAGCTTCCTGGCCGAACCCGAATGGGGCGAAACCTCGCTGGCCGGCGTCGGAGGCGTGTGGTCGGTGATCGTCGCGCTGTCGGCGGCCATCGTCGTGCTCTATGCCTTCAACCGCGGCCGGTTGAAGTCGCTGCGCGACACCGTCGATGCCGGCCTGAACGCCTCGGCGCTGCCGGTGATCAGCGTCGCCAGCCTGGTCGGCTTCGGCGCGGTGGTAGCCGCGCTGCCGGCTTTCCAGGTGGTCAGCGATTGGGTGCTGGGCATCGAAGGCGGGCCGCTGGTCGGCCTGGCGCTGTCCACCAACGTGCTGTCGGCGCTGACCGGCTCGGCCTCCGGCGGCCTGACCATCGCGCTGGGCGCGCTCGGCGAGACCTACATGCAGTTGGCTGCCCAATACGGCATCGACCCGGCGCTGATGCACCGCGTCGCCGCCATTGGCGCCGGCTCGCTGGACAGCCTGCCGCACAACGGCGCCGTGGTCACGCTGCTGGCGGTGTGCGGCGCCACGCACAAGCAAAGCTACTTCGACATCGTCATGGTCGGCATCGTCAGTGCGCTGCTGGCGCTGGTGGTGGTGATCGTGCTGGGCTCGGCCTTCGGTTCGTTCTAAACACAACGACATAAGTAACGCAGTATCATGCGTGCCGCTACCGACTTCAAGGGGCGGCCATGCGAAAGCTGGAGATTGCGGATGCAGGAGTAATGCAGTTGGCGATCCGAGAAGAGATCAACCGCAGCGAAGAGGCGCGGTACGACCATCGGCTTCATGGGTTGTTGCTGGTCAGCAGCGGCCGCTCTTGCAATGAGGTCGGTGCCCTCTTCGGCGAGGCGGCGACGACCGTTCAGCGGTGGGTTCGCCGGTTCGAGGAGTCCGGATTTGCCGGCCTGCGTGAGGGCGAGCGCACGGGCAGGCCTCGATCGCTTGACGAACGAAACTGGCGGCGCATCGAGGCCGATCTTCGCAAGCCGCCGGACGCATTCGGATTGCAGGCCAACCTCTGGGATGGTCCGGTCCTCTGTGAGCACCTGCAGCGCAACTACGGGATCACGCTGGGCGTGAGGCAATGCCAGCGCATGTTCAGGCAAATGGGGTTTCGGCTGCGCAAGCCGCGACCGCAGGTCGCGCAGTCGGACCCGCTGGCGGTCTCGGCTGCAAAAAAAACTGCGCCGACTGGCAAGGCGCGCCGACGTTGATCTGTGGAGCGTAGACGAGTGCCACTTCCAACAGCACGGATCGCGCTGCCGCATGTGGGTCGCACCGGAGAACCGCGACCCGGTCGTCATGCACGCGCCGACGAGGAAGTCGGTTGCCTGCTTCGGCGCGGTCAATCTGAGCACCGGACGGTTGGTCACCTCGTTCCGCCCAGTCTTCAACGGCGAGACGTTCGAAGCCTTCGTACGCCAACTGCTGCGGCATCGGCGGCACGGCAAACGCATGGTCGTCGTCTTGGACAACGCGGCGTACCACCACGCCCGGGTGCTCAAGCTGCTGCTCCACAAGCATCGTCGCCACTTGAGCCTGTTCTTCCTGCCTCCGTACAGCCCGCAGCTCTCGACCATCGAGCGGGTGTGGAAGCTCACCAGGCGGCTCGCTACGCACAACCGCCACTTCCCGACCCTGCCAGCCGTCCTCGAGGCCGTGACCGCTTGCTTCCGGCGCTGGCAGCAGCCGAACGAGACCCTGCGCAGACTATGCTGCATCATTTAGAACGCTCTGTTTAGCGCCTCAGCGCGGCGTCTATAGTGATCGAATGAACGAACCGCGGCGCCGCCTCCGGCGCGCCTCAACTTGTTGAGCACGCAGCAGCTACTGCTGATCGCGGCGGCCGCGCTACTGGTCTTCTGGATGCTGGGCGCGCACAACCGGCTGGTGGCATTGCGCAACGGCATCATTGCCGCCTGGGCCCAGGTGGATGAGCCGCTGCAGCGCCGCGCCGCTGCGCTGCAGCCGTTGGTGGCCGCGCTGCGTACCCACCTGCCCGACGAACAGGGTGCGCTCGACGCGGTGCTGGCGGCGCAGGCCCAGCTGCAACCGACCGCCGACGCATTGCGCGCCCGGCCGGCGCTGGCGCCCCGCGCCGCGGCCCTGGTGGGCGCCGAAGCCGCGCTGCAGGCTGCGCTGTCGCGCCTGCTGGCGCTGCTCGAACAGCGCGGCGACCTGGCCGGTGCCGACGACGTGGCGCCGCACGTCGCCGCGCTGCGCGACGCGACGCTGCGCCTGGCCTTCGCGCGCCAGCTGTTCAACGACGCGGTCGGCAGCTACAACGAGGCTGCCCGCCAGTTCCCCACCCGGCTGCTGTCCAGCCTGTTTGGCTTTGGTGCGGCCGGCACGCTGTAGCCTGCACCCTCGCCCGGAGTACCTGTCCATGAGCCAGAACGACCCAGCCGTGTTCGACGGCCAGCGCATCGCCGCACAGGCCGACGGCGCCGTGCTGCGCGTGCAGCTCTTCAACCCGTCGCTCGGCTGCATGGACGCGCAGACCGAGAGCGAGTTGCTGGCGCTGCTCGATCGGGTCCATGCCACGCCGGCCTGGCGCGTGGTGCTGTTCACTGGCCGCGATGCCGGCGTGTTCGTGCGCCACTACGACGTCCGCGTGCTCGAGCAGCGCGGCCGCGACATGGCCGCGCGCGGGCTGCGCTTCGCGCTCGAGCGGCCGGTGCCCGAGGCCCCGCTGCACCGCGCGCTGGCGCGTATCGAGGCCAGCGACCGCATCTTTATCGCTGCCATCAACGGCACCTGCATGGGCGGCGGCTACGAGCTGGCGCTGGCCTGCGACCTGCGTTATGCGCAGGCCGGCCGCTACCGCATCGGACTGCCCGAGCTCAACATCGGCCTGTTGCCGGGGGCCGGCGGCACGCAGAAGCTGCAGCGCGTGATGGGCGCGGCCCGTGCGCTGGAAAGCCTGCTGTTGGGTCGCACCTTCGAGCCGGCCGAAGCCGCCGCGCAGGGCCTGGTGCATGCCTGCGTCGACGACGTGCTCGCACATGCGCTGGCCGTGGCGCAGGAGCTCGCGGCCAAGCCGCAGCCGGCGCTGGGCCATATCAAGCGCCTGGCGCGGCGCGCCGGCCACGGCGATATGGCCGCCGGCCTGGCCGAGGAGCGCACGCTGTTCTGCGACACCCTGATCAGCGATGCGGCGTTGCAGCGCATGGCCGAGATGAACGCCGGCCGCCGCGACATCAGCGATCGATAGCGGCCGCGGTCTCGGCCAGCCAGCGTGCCACCTCGGCGTTGAATTCCTGCGGCTGGTTCAACATCACCCAGTGCCCCGTGCGCAGGCCGACGACGCGGCTGCCGGGTCGCCGCGCCAGGGCCTCGATCCAGGCCTGCGAATGGAACATGAAGGGCTTGCGCTGGCCGTACAGGTAGAGCATGGGCACCGCAGGCTCGAAGGGCTGCACGGCACCGAAGCCACCCTTCACGCCGAACCATTGCACCGCATAGGGGTAGCCCATCTGCGCGCCGATGGACTGCGGTTCGGCCGGGCAGCGCATCGCCGCAGCCATCCTGCGGGCCATGCGGTCGCCCAGGGCGCCACCGATGCGCCAGGCGGTGGCCAGCCACAACTGGTAGGCCAGCACCATCAGCTTGGCCTTGACGCCCAGCTCGGCTTGATGGGCCTTGGAACCGGCATCGCCGATGTCGACACCGACGATGCGCGATACCAGCTCCGGGTGGCGCAGCGCAAACTGGTAGCCGAACAGGCAGCCCCAGTCGTGCACCAGCAGCGTGACGCGTTGGCCGGGGCAGCAGCGGGTGACGATGCGGTGAACGGTCTGGACCAACTCGTCCAGCGAGTAGGCACGGTCGCGCCTTGACAGGTCGAAGCCTGGCAGCGTGAAGCGCACGCAGCGCCAGTGCGGCTTCAGCGCCTGGACGGTGCTGTCCCACAGGCGCAGCGTGTCGGGCCAACCGTGGATCATCACCACCGCCTCGGCGCCATCGCCTTCGACCCGCACTTCGATGCCGTCGCTGTCCATCGGCGCCATGCTAAGGCCGTCGCTAATGTGGCATTAAGCTGCGCAGGCGAGCATGCCGCCCCATGGTCGCATCGAGGAATCCGCTCACCCTGGCCGTGGTCATCAGCCTGTGGCTCGCCAGTGTGGGCAACTGGCCGCTGTGGCGTGCCCTGGGCGAGCTGCCCGAGCTGGCCTCGGTGCGCGGCGCGCTGTTCATCGCCAGCCTGGGCCTGATGGTCGCCGGCATCAGCCTGGCGCTGCTGGCGCTGGGTGCCTGGCGGCGCAGCATCAAGCCGCTGGCGACGCTGCTGCTGGGGGTGGCGGCCGTCGGCGCGCACTTCATGGGCAGCTACCGCATCGTCATCGACCCGACGATGCTGGTCAACGTGCTGCACACCGACGTGCA
>Ga0316605_10000601_pt1 | contig 24192 bp, 29 predicted proteins | sample OWC_soil_day20_n_FD_207666 | JGI IMG/M metagenome (GOLD analysis project Ga0316605, IMG submission 207666) | Wetland soil microbial communities from Old Woman Creek delta, Ohio, United States - OWC_soil_day20_noCT | ecosystem: Environmental > Terrestrial > Soil > Wetlands | place: USA: Ohio...
CGGAAGCGTTGGAAACCAGTTCGCGCAGGAAAATCTCCTTGTTGCTGTACAAGGAGTGAATCATCAGTTGCAGCAGTTGCTTTACTTCAGCCTGGAAGCCCAGGGTTTCGCGGTTAGCGTTCGCGGTTGCAGACTCGGACATGCTTGAAACTCCCAATGAAACCAAAAGGTGAGTTGGGAGATGGGGACGACAGCGCCGAATTCAAGAGGGAAACTGCACAACAAAATAGACCGGGCCAGCCGTACTCGCCGGCTCAGCGCATGTCGCGGGCTGCGCGCAGGGCGTCGGCTTCGAGTACCTGGGTGTCGGTGCCGACACAACGCAGCACCTCGATTTCCTCGATCACCGGGTGATCGGCCTGCACCGTCCGCAGGCCGCTACGCTGGGCCACCCATTGGGCGATGATCACTTCCTGTTCGCTCAACCCGGTCTTCATGCCGGCCGGCACTTCGGCGCCGAGTTCGATCAGGGCCCGCACCACTTCGATCTTGCCGCCGCGGATGGCCATGTTGAGCGGCGAGGTCTGCACGCTATTGTCCGGCAAATTGACCTTGGCGCCGCGCTTGGCCAGTTCGCGGACGATCTCGACGAAACCCATGAAGCAGGCGATGCCCAGCGGCAAGCCGGGGTCACCCTGGCCGTCGTCGAGTTCGACCGGGGCGCCGGCATCCAGCGCCACCTGCACGTCGGCAAGTTTGCCGCTGCGAATTGCCTTGATCAGGAGAAGTTGCCCGGACATGACAGCCTGCCTCGAAATGTTCTGTTGAGCTTCATTCTAACGCCGGCATGGCCGGCCGTCTGCCCTGCCTCGCTGAAGTCATGTCAAGAAATGTAAACCGCTTACTCCACGGCCCGGTAAACCACTTCGACAATATCGATTTCTCGGAGACCGAGCGGGCTCTGAAAGCGTACCGTGTCGCCCTCGCGCGCCTTGATCAGTGCACGGGCCAGCGGCGAAACCCAGCTGATCCGGCCGCGCCCGACATCGGTTTCGTCCACCCCGACGATGGTGTAAGTATTCTCGGTGCCCTCGACATCGGCCACCTTCACCGTCGCCCCAAAAAATACCTGATCGTTGTCGCCCTGACGCAAGGGGTCGACCACCTCGGCGATGTCCAGGCGCTTGGTCAGGAAACGAATACGCCGGTCGATTTCGCGCAACCGCCGCTTGCCGTAGATATAGTCGCCATTCTCCGACCGGTCGCCGTTCGACGCCGCCCAGGCCACCACTTCAACGACATGCGGCCGTTCGCGCTTGACCAGGTGTTCGAGTTCGCTTTTCAGCCGGGCGTGGCCGGCCGGGGTGATGTAGTTGCGGGTACCGGCCGGCAGCTTGAGTGCCGGTTCCAGTTCCTCGTCATCATCACCATCGCTTTCCCGGACAAACGCCTTGTTCATCAGTAGCCGATGCTGTAATGCTCGACATCGACACGAATCAGTTCGCGCCCGAGAATCGCCGCGGTGTATTTGGCAAACTGCTCGGCCCAGGTGTGCTGGTCGCGGAAGCGACTTTCACCGGCGTACTTGGCAACGCTGAGAATGCGGTCGACGGCCAGGATCTTGCCGGTCGGGGTTGCCACATCGCATTCGAGCTTTTCAAATTCGTGGGTAAACCAGACCCGCGCCTCGTCGGCCGGACTACCGCCGCTCAGCTTGAATTCAAATTCGTTGTCCTTGCCGAACGAGACAATCACGTGATGTTGCATTTCTCTCTCCTCCTTGGATTTGTTCGGGTTATTCTAGCAAAACATCGCATGCTGTCAGGAGTAACCCGTGGTCACCCGCTGTGAAGACGAAATCGCCGACATCCGCAGCCAACTGCACGAATTGCAGGTGGAGCATCGCGATCTGGATCTGGTCATTGGTCACCTGATCGAAAATCCGCCGGCCGACGATCTGCTGATCCGCCGCCTGAAAAAACGAAAACTGGCCTTGAAGGATCGCATCAACCTGCTCGAGGAGATGCTGGTGCCGGATATTCCGGCCTAATTTTCATCCGCCGGCGGTACCCGGAAAAACAGCCAGTAAGCACCGCCGACAGCCCCGAGCAGGCCGATTTCCCACAGAAAGGGCCAGCGCCAGACCAGGCTGCCGAGCAAGCCGAGCAGCATCAGGTAAAGCAGCCCCTTCAATCAGAGAATCAACCGGCCGAGGTACCAGGCAATGGCGGCCATCGCGGCGCTGCACGGGATGGTCAGAATCCACGCCCAGACAATGCCGCCGGCCACCCCCCAGCGCACGCGGCGGGCGCCGCGCGTGGAGCCTACGCCGGCGATGGCGCCGGTGATGGTGTGAGTGGTGGACACCGGAATACCCAGCGCAGTGGCCATGAACAGGGTAATGGCACCACCGCTGTTGGCGCAGAAACCACGTGCCTGGTTGAGTTTGGTGATGCGGTTGCCCATGGTCTTGACGATGCGCCAGCCGCCGAACATGGTGCCGACGCCCATCGCGGTATAGCAGGACAGCACCACCCAGCCCGGGATCGGATCGCTGGATTGGGAGACCCCGGCAGCGATCAGCAGCATCCAGATGATGCCGACCGTTTTCTGGGCATCATTGCCGCCGTGCCCCAGGCTGTAGGCCGCAGCCGAAATCAGCTGAAAACGGCGGAAATGCTTGTCCACCTTGCGTGGCGCCATATTCCGGCAAAGCCACGAGACAATGACCATCAGCGTACCGCCGATCAGGAACCCGAGGAAAGGGGCGATGAAGATGAAGGCGATGATCTTCAGCACGCCACTCGAAATCAACCCGCCCACCCCGGCCTTGGCAACGGCAGCGCCGACCAGGCCGCCAACCAGTGCGTGCGACGAGGAGGATGGAATGCCGTAATACCAGGTGATGACGTTCCAGATGATGGCCCCGACCAGTGCCCCGAAAACGATGTAGTGATCGACGATGCTCGGATCGATGGTGCCCTTGCCGATGGTGCTGGCCACCTTCAGCTGGAACAGGAAATAGGCGAGAAAATTGAAGGCTGCCGCCCAGATCACGGCCTGGTGCGGCTTCAAAACCCGGGTCGAGACGATGGTGGCAATCGAATTGGCCGCATCGTGAAAGCCGTTCATGAAATCGAACAGCAAAGCGACGATGACCAGGGTAATAATGACCCCGAGACTGATTTGCAGGTGATCCATACCGGGAAACCCCGCTCAGGAGTTTTCGAGGACGATGGCCTCAACCGTGCTGGCGACATCCTTGCAGCGGTCGGTGACGGATTCGAGCAAGGTATAGATTTGCTTGAGTTTGAGCACCTGGCGCACATCCGGCTCTTCACGGAAGAGTTTGGACATGGCAGCGCGCAGCATGCGGTCGGCTTCCGACTCGAGATCGTTGATCTGGTGGCAGAACTTCATGATCTCCCCGGCGTTCTGCATGCTGTGCAGCAAGTTGACCAGGCTGCGAACCGAAACGCAGCAGCGCTCGCTGACGTCGGCCAGCGCCTTGGCCTCCGGCGGCACCCGCTGAATGTCGTACAGGGTCATTGATTCGGCGACATCCTGAATGACGTCCAGGATGTTATCCATGTCGTTGATCAGCTGGTGAATTTCATCGCGGTCGAAGGGGGTGATGAACGAGGTATGCAACTGCTCCAGCGTGCTGTGCGTAATGTCATCCGCCTGGCGCTCGATATTGTCGATTGCATCGGCATGCTTGATCGCCTCATCCGGCGTATCGACCAGCGCGCCGATCAGCCCCGCCAACTCCTTGCCGCCCTGCACAATCAACTCCGCATGAGCGTTGAACAGATCGAAATACTTGCCCTCCCTGGGCATCAGCCGTCCGAACATGACAGTTCCGTGTAGTTATTGTGACAGCGCGTATTCTAACACGCCGCCACCCTCCTATCGCTTGCCGGTAAAATGGGACATGCCTCGCTTTCACTTTGCCGCCGACGCCTTCGGCGACCGTTTCGACCTGAACGATCTGCCCCTGCCGCGCCCGGCCGCCGGCTACGCAGTCCAGATGCTCGATACCGACACCCTGCTCGACCGTGCGAGCGGCGATTTCCTGCCGGTGCGTTCCACTCGCCTGCGCGGGCTGTTCGACAGTTTCGACGAAGCCCATGCCGCGGCCTGCCGCTGGGTGGTCGAACGTTGCGCCACGCCCGATGAACACGGCCTGGCCATCATCCCGGCCGGTTTCGATCACGTATTGCAGCGCCACGTACTGATTTACGGCGTGCTCTGCGGTCGACCGTAAATTCCGCCCAATTTTGGAGTCATTTATGAGCATCCGCCCCCTCGGCCACAGTGACCTTCTCATCCCCGACCTTTGCCTCGGCACCATGACGTTCGGCGAGCAGACCGACGAAGTCGACGCCCACGCCCAACTCGATTACGCGCTGGCCCACGGCGTCAATTTCCTCGACACCGCCGAGATGTATGCCGTGCCGCCACGCCCGGAAACCTGCGGCGCCTCGGAAAGCATCGTCGGCCGCTGGCTGGCCGGCCAGGCCCGCGACAAAATCCTGATCGCCACCAAGGTCGCCGGCCCCAGTCGCAACCTGCACTGGATCAGGAATGGCCCGCTGGCACTGGACCGGGCCAACATCCGGGCGGCCGTCGAAGGGTCGCTGCAACGCCTGCAAACCGACTACATCGACCTCTACCAACTGCACTGGCCGGAGCGCAACCAGCCGATGTTCGGCCAGTGGCAATACAACCCAGCCAACGAACGGGAATGCACACCAATCCGCGCCCAACTCGAAGCCCTCGCCGAACTGGTCAAGGAAGGCAAGATCCGCCACATCGGCGTTTCCAACGAACACCCGTGGGGCATCATGCAATTCACCCGGCTGGCCGACGAACTCGGCCTGCCGCGCATCGTGTCCACGCAGAACGCCTACAACCTGCTCAACCGTACCTTCGAAACCGGACTGGCCGAAGTCTGCCAGCGCGAGCAAGTTGGCCTGCTCGCCTACTCGACCCTGGCTTTCGGCCACCTGACAGGCAAATACCTGGCCGATCCAGCGGCACCCGGCCGTCTGACTCAGTGGCCGGCTTTCGGCCAGCGTTACACCAAGCCGAACGTCGTCCCGGCCGTCACCGCCTATGCCGAACTGGCCCGCCGCCACGGCCTGACCCCGACCCAGCTGGCGCTCGGTTTCGTCCGCTCGCGCTGGTTCGTCGCCAGCACCATCGTCGGCACCTCCAGTCTTGCCCAATTGAAGGAAACCCTGGCCGCCACCGCCACGCCGCTGTCGCCCGAACTGCTCGGCGACATCGACGCCATTCACCTGCGCTATACCAACCCAGCCCCATGAGCGAAGCGCTTTTCCCCCGCCTCGCCGAGGCCCTGGCCTGCCCGGAAATCGAGCCAAAACTGGCGTTGACCGCAGCCCTTGCCGCCGACTGGTCGGCTGGCCGCCTCGACTGGCTGGACGACACGCCGGTCGACCTGGTCTGCGGCCGCCCAGCGCGCCCCGAACTGATCCCGCCCAAGGAAGTGCCACAACGCAGCCCGCAGACGCCGGAAGGCCGCGCCCGCTTGCTACACGCCATCGTCCATATCGAATTCTCGGCGATCAACCTGGCGCTCGATCACGCCGCCCGCTTCCGCGGCCTGCCGGCCCAGTATTACGCCGACTGGATCGGCGTCGCCGCCGAGGAGGTCTATCACTTCGGCCTGCTGCGCGAACGTCTGCGCGAACTGGGCCACGACTACGGCGACTTCCCGGCCCATGGCGGGCTGTGGGAAATGGCCGAACGAACCGCCGACGACGCGCTGGTCCGCATGGCCATGGTGCCGCGCCTGCTCGAAGCGCGCGGCCTAGATGCCACGCCGCCCATCCAGAAACGCCTCGAAGCCTGCGGCGACCCGAAATCGGCCAGGGTGCTGGACATCATCCTGCGCGACGAAATCGGCCACGTCGGCCTCGGCGACCGCTGGTTCCGCGAGCTCTGCGGTCAACGCGGGCTGGAGCCGGAAAACACCTATCGCGAGCTGCTGCAACGCTTCAAGGCACCGCGTCCGCTGACCCCAATGAACGAAGCGGCGCGCCTGGCCGCCGGCTTCAGCCACGCCGAACTGGCGGCGCTGGCAAAAAAAAGGTAGAATAATCAAATCAATGCGTTGATGTTTCGCCCGCAGTACTTCCGAGCAGCCCCCGGTTTTTTGTAGGTTTGATTTGCAGGTCTCACCCCATTGATTCATTCCCCGGTATGGCTGCATCGGGGCACTCAGGCCGCCCGACCTTCGGGCCAATCCGTCGCCCGCGATAACAAAGCACAATAGCGACGAGGAAAGGAAACAACACTATGTCGACACCTGTCGAAAGCTTTGCCGATCTCGGCTTAAGCGCAACGCTCCTCAAGACCCTGGCCGACATCGGCTACGAAACCCCCTCCCCGATCCAGGCCCAATGCATTCCCGTGCTGCTCGACGGTCATGACCTGATCGGCATGGCCCAGACCGGTACCGGCAAGACCGCCGCCTTCGCCCTGCCGTTGATGGAAACCATCGACGTCAAGCTGATGAAGCCGCAGGCGCTGATCCTGACCCCGACCCGCGAACTGGCCATCCAGGTCGCCGAAGCGCTGCAAAGCTACGCCCACGGCCTGCCCGGCTTCCACGTGCTGCCGATCTACGGTGGCCAGAGCTATACCATCCAGCTGAAGCAGTTGTCGCGCGGCGCCCACATCATCGTCGGCACGCCGGGCCGGGTCATGGACCACCTGGAACGCAAGACGCTCAATCTCGACAACCTGAAAACCCTGGTCCTCGACGAAGCCGACGAAATGCTGCGCATGGGCTTCATCGACGACGTCGAATGGATTCTCGAACGCACGCCGGAAAAGCACCAGACCGCCCTGTTCTCGGCCACCATGCCGGAACAGATTCGGCGTGTCGCGCAAAAGTATTTGGTCGAACCGCGCGAAATCAAGATCAAGTCGGCCACCGCCACCGTTGCCGCCATCCGTCAGGTTTACTGGCAGGTTTCCGGCATGCACAAGCTGGATGCGCTAACCCGCATCCTCGAAGTCGAGGAAGATTTCGACGCCGCCATCATCTTCGTGCGCACCAAGACCGCCACCGTCGAACTGGCCGACAAGCTCAACGCCCGCGGCTACGCCGCTGCCGCGCTGAACGGCGACCTTAACCAGCAGATGCGCGAACGCGTCATCGAGCAATTGAAGTCCGGTGCGCTGGACATCGTCATCGCCACCGATGTGGCCGCCCGCGGCATCGACGTGCCGCGCGTCAGCCACGTGGTCAACTACGACATTCCCTACGACACCGAAGCCTACGTGCACCGCATCGGCCGCACCGGCCGCGCTGGCCGCACCGGCAACGCCATCCTGTTCGTCGCGCCGCGCGAAATCCGCATGCTGCGCACCATCGAACGTGCCACCCGCTCGCCGATCGCGCCGCTGACCCTGCCCAGCCGGGCCGACGTGACCAACAAGCGGGTCTCCGACTTCAAGGAAAAGGTCGTCGAGGTGTTGAACGCCGAAGGCCTCGATTTCTTCGCCAACATCGTGGCGCAGATTTCCGAAGAGCAGAACGTCGGCGCCGAGGAAGTCGCCGCCGCCCTGGCCATGATGGCCCAGGAAGGCAAGCCGCTTCAGATCGCTGGCGAAGACCCGGCGCCGCCCCGCCCGTTCCAGGCCGACAGCCGCGACACCCGCAACGACAGCCGCCGGCCGGCCAGTTTCGGCGACCGCGAACGCCCGACACGTCCGGCCGAGCGCGGTGACCGGCCGCGTTTTGAAGACCGCGGCGACAAGCCGCGCTTCGAGGATAGAGGCGAACGCCCGGCACGTACCGAACGCCCGGCCCGCTCGGCCCCGACCGGCGACATGGTGCGCTATCGCATCGACGTCGGCCGGGAGCACGGTGTGCAGGTCAAGGACATCGTCGGTGCCATCGCCAACGAAGCCGGTATCGAAAGCCGCTTCATCGGTCGCATCGGCCTCTACGAAGAGTCAAGCACCGTCGAACTGCCGGCCGGCATGCCTGCTGAGGCGGCCAATGCGCTGAAACGGACCCGCGTGCGCGGCATCCCGATCAACCTGCGTCCGGACGAAGGTGCCCCGCGGCCCCAGGGCGAACGCAAGTTTGAAGGCGAACGTAAATTCGACGGCGAGCGCAAGTTCAAGAAAAAGCCGAGCAGTTTCTAAACGCCACCCGCTTCCAGAAAGCCACGGTCAGTCCGTGGCTTTTTTACGCCACATTTACAAATGCGATCCATTCTTGTTTACAAAGCGGTGCGCCACCGATAAGATGCGAATCATTCGCAACCATGAGAGGTGGTTATGCAGTCGATGATCCTGAACGTCTCGCTGGCCGGCATTCTGCTCTGGCAATTGTTGTCGGCTGCACCGCGCTAGCCATGCCCGGCATCGAACTCTGGGCCGGTGCCCTCAGCCTGCTGCTCATTCACCACGAAAGCGGCTGCCCCCATTCCGGGCGCAATGCCGCCCGCCTGCTTGAACGCCTGGGTCAATCGCCGGAACTCGACGCGGCTACCCGCGCCCTGTGTGAACGGGCCAGCGAACGACTCAGCCAGCCCCCCGCCCCGGAGACCAAACATGCTCGCCCCGCTTAAGGACAGATCCCGCCTCGAACGCGAACCGTCGATCTCCCCGGACGAACGCATCGCCCAACTGGAAGCGGCCAACGCCGTGTTGACCAGTGCCCTGCGCCAGTCCCGCCAGGCTCTGAAACGCAGTGCGACACTGGCCGCACGCAAAAGTGTCGCCCACAACAACGAAATCAACCGTCTCGCAGCGCTCTACCAGAGCGCTCGGTTACGCCTGACCGAGCTGGAATCCGGCCAGGCCGTCATCGAACTTGGCAGGCAGTTGCTGGCATTCAGCGAAGCCAACGAGCAGTTGAGCGAAGCCGCCCGCCAGTTATGGCGGCTGGACAAGAGCCTGGAGGCGGCGCACGAGGAATGCGCGCGCCTGGCCGGAGAACGCGATCAGGCACTACACCGCCTGTTCGACTGCCGCAGGGGCTGCCTGCATAACCCCGATTAAACCCGAACGCCAGACAGCGTTGCCGATAGTTACCGGCTCGCATCACCACAAGCTCTAGGCAATCAGCCGCCCCCGATTGCTGCGCCAACTGACCACCGGTCAGGAGAAATGGCCCACTCGGCGCGGTCAAGCGCTGCACGATGCCAGCGAGCCTCGGCAAGACCAGGGCTAGCGGCGGCGCCTTATTTCTCGTACCTGGTCGATGCCAACCCGCTGTCACTTCAATGTTGTGCCAAGCGTCCGACTAATCCACCCAACATTCAGTCCATATTCATATTTAGCACCCGGCCCATTTGGGTTATGATGCCAAATAAATCGACCGATCTTCTTGCCAACCGGCAAGAACCGGTGCTTTCGCCACACTCGTCATCCTGCCGAGGTTCCCGCTATGACCCACCCCCACCCCCCCACATTAAACCCCCCGCCCAGCCGGCACGGCCGGCTGCGGGTCTGCTTGGTTGCTGCCATCGGACTGCTGCTACCGCTCTCGGGAACGACACCAAACGATGTGCTGGCTCAGGCCGGCAACCAGGCACTCAATCCACTACTGGCGGGCGACATGCAGCGACAGGTCGCGGCCGCGAGCACCCATAGCCAGCCCTGGAACGGGCCACGCACCGGCCCGGCCGCGCTGATCGGCAAAAAGGTCGCCGTGGTCAGCGAGGACCTGCGCAATGGCGGCGTATCCGGCGTCACCCAGGGCGTACTTGAGGCCGCCAAGGTCTTGCAGTGGGAGATCAAGGTTTTCGATGCCGGGGGAACCGCCATCGGCCGCAGCAAGGCCAGCAGCGATGCATTGGCCCTACGGCCGGACGGCCTGATCCTGATCGGCAGCGACGCCCGGGAAATGGAGCCCCGGCTACTCCCATTCCAGCAGAAGGACATTCCCATCGTCGGCTGGCATGTCGCTGCGCAGGCCGGGCCACTCCCCAACAGCCCGGTCGCCATGAACGTATCGACCGACCCTCTGGAAGTTGCCCGCATCACTGCCATGGCTGCGGTGGTGGCCGCCAAGGGCAAGGCTGGCGTGGTCATCTTCACCGACTCCAGTTTCGGTATTGCCATGGCCAAGGCGAAGGCGATGGCCGACGTTATCCGTGCCTGCAAGGGCTGCACCCTGCTCGAAATGCGTGACGTGCCGATGTCCCGGGCCGCCAAACTGATGCCAGCCGTCAGCCTGGAACTGCTGGCCCGCCACGGCAAGCAGTGGACCCACGCGCTGGCCATCAACGACCTCTATTTCGATCACGCGGTGCCGGAGCTGAGCCGCGCCGGCCAGGTAAGCGGCAGTATCCAGCTGTTGTCGGCAGGCGATGGCAGCACTACTGCCTTTACCCGCATCCAGTCCAGAAATTTCCAAAACGCCACGGTGGCCGAGCCGCTCAACCTGCATGGCTGGCAACTGCTCGATGAACTCAACCGGCTGCTGGCGCGCCAACCGGTCAGCGGTTATGTCTTCCCGGTCCATCTGGTGACCCCGGAAAACATCCTGTTCGACGGCGGCCCACGCTTTCAATATGACCCGGCCAATGGCTACCGGAACATCTACCGCCAGATCTGGCAACGCTAACGCAGGCCGTATCGAGGCCCCGGCAACGGCGTCAATGACCCTGTCGACTTACCCGGCCCTTCCCTGAAGGCCCTTGTGTCGCCACCTGGCGAGCAATTTCTCAAATTCTCCGCACACCTTATTGACAACGATTCTCATTAGCTTGAAAATGCGATCCATTCTTGTTTGCATTTGAAACCATGGAAACCATGCCCAAATTCTCCCCTCCCCCGCCCCCCACTGAATCCAGCCAGCCAAGGCCGTGCGTCGACAGCGAAGAATTGCTGCGCGGCGCTTCGGCGGTCGAAATCGAACATGCCGGGCAGCGCTACCTGTTGCGCGTCACACGCGAAAACAAGCTGATCCTGACCAAGTAATTCCCTCTCCGTTGTCCTTCACCCACTAGCCAGCCAGTCGCCAGCCAAGGGTTTTTTCGATGTCGTACGGTACCCCCGCACCCCATGAATTACGCCTTGGCCTCCACCGCTTCCAGCACTTGCCGCAGTACCCTGTTCGGCCTGGTCATCGCCGCCCACGCCGGCGTTTTCCTGCTGCTTGCCACCGCCAGGACCGTGCTGCCGCAAGTCATGGAGATGCCGCTGGTCGTCGACCTGCTGGCGGCGCCCGTCCCACCGGAAGCCCCCAAACCGCAGCCGGTCGTCAAACCAACCCCGGTGCGCCCGCCGACCCCGGCCGAACCCCACACGCCGCCCCTCGACGCCAGCCGCAGTAGCGTGCCGGCCGCCCAGGCGCCGTCCGTCGCCGTTCCCGACAAGCCGGTCGCCGCACCGGCCGCAACGGCCGAAGTCGCCAGCCCGGCCCGCTTCGATGCCGATTACCTGAAAAACCCGCCGCCGCCCTACCCGCCGCTGTCCCGCCGCATGGGCGAGGAAGGCCAGGTCATGCTGCGCGTCCTGGTCAATGCGCAGGGCAGCGCCGACAGCGTCGAGATCAAGACTTCGTCCGGCAGCACCCGCCTCGATAGCGCTGCGGTCGACACCGTCAAACGCTGGAAATTCGTCCCGGCCAAACGGGGCGAGGTCGCCGTGCCCAGCGCGGTCCTCGTCCCGATCATTTTCAAACTGGAGCAATAGCATGCAGGAAACCGCCCAAAACGCCTTCGGCTTCGCCCATCTGTGGGCCAGCGGCGACAGCATTTCGCACAGCGTCGCCATCATCCTGGCCCTGATGTCGGTGGCCAGCTGGTACCTGATCCTGGCCAAGGCCTGGGACTGGTGGCGCCTGCGCCAGTCGGCCGGCAGCGTCGGTGCTTTCTGGTCGGCCGGCAGCGTCGGCGAAGGCATCGAACGCCTGCGCCAGGCCGGCGTCGACAACCCCTATGCCCAGCTGGCCACCCAGGCCAACTGCTGCAACAGCGATTGCGAAACCGCGGCCGGCCGCCTGGCGTCGCGCTTCGACCCGGCCGAACAGATGGAACGCGCCTTGCGCCAGCAACTGTCCGGCACCCAGGCCCAGATGGAAAACGGCCTGACCCTGTTGGCCACCACCGGCGCCACGGCCCCCTTCGTCGGCCTGTTCGGCACGGTCTGGGGCATTTACCACGCACTGGTCGCCATCGGCCTGTCCGGCCAGGCGGCGCTGGAAAAGGTCGCCGGCCCGGTCGGCGAAGCGCTGATCATGACCGCCGCCGGCCTCGCCGTCGCCCTGCCCGCGGTCTTCGCCTACAACGCCTTCAGCCGCGCCAACCGGGTCATCCTGGCCGATCTCGACGCCTTCGCCCACGACCTGCACGCCTTCTTCACGGTCGGCAAGCCGTTTGCCGCCAACAGCGCCCAGATCCACCCGATGCGCGCCCGCGTCGCCGCCGAGGTAGCCTGACATGGCGATGGGCAGTTTCAACGCGCAGAGCCACCAGATGCCGACGGCGGAAATCAACATGACGCCGTTGGTCGACGTGATGCTGGTGCTGCTGATCATCTTCATCATCACCGCCCCGCTGCTCACCCACCAGGTCAAGGTCGACCTGCCGCGCGCCGCCAGCACGCCGACGCCGGACAAGCCGATGACCTTGCAGGTTGCCATCGACGCCGACAACCGCATTTTTGTCGGTGCCGAGGCGGTCGACCGCAGCAGCCTGGAAAGTCGCTTCCGCGATGCCGTCTCCGCCGACGCCAATGTCGAACTGCACCTGAAGGCCGACCGCAACAGCCGCTACGAATCGGTGGCCGAGGCGATGAGCGCGGCGCGGCGCGCCGGCCTGGCCAGGATCGGCTTCGTCACCCAGCCGGGAAGCAGCCCGAACTAAATTCTTCCTTTATAAAACCACCTCAAGCCAGCCAGCCCAACGCCAGCCAAGCCCAGGGCAAGCCAGCCAGAGAAACTCAGGAGTCTGACCCATGTTCTCTCTCAAGAAGCTTGCCTGCGTCATCGCCGTGTCCGCCGCTCTCGCCGCCCCGGCCCTGGCCCTCGAATACCCGATCGGCGTGCCGCAACAGCGGGCCGGTATGGAAATCGCCGCCGTCTATCTGCAACCGGTGGAAATGGAACCGGAAGACCACATGCGCAAGGCCACCGAATCCGACATCCACATCGAGGCCGACATCCACGCCCTGGCCAACAACCCGAACGGCTTCGAGGAAGGGGCGTGGATTCCCTATCTGGTGGTCAAGTTCGAAGTCAGCAAGATCGGCGGCGACTACAAGGTGGCCGGCGAGTTCATGCCGATGGTCGCCAACGACGGCCCGCACTACGGCGACAACATCAAGCTGGCCGGCCCCGGCAAGTACAAGGTGAAGTACACCATCCTGCCGCCGTCCGAGAACAAGCATGCCCACTTCGGCCGTCACACCGACCGCGCCACCGGCGTCCGCCCGTGGTTCAAGCCGTTTGAAGTCGAGTACGAATTCACCTACGTCGGCATCGGCAAAAAAGGCGGCTACTGATCATGAAGCTCTCCCAACTGACCGCCGCGCTGGTCGCGGCGGGCCTGACGCTGCCCGTTTGCGCCGCCCCCGACGCCGCCCTGCTGGAAAAACTGGCCGCCCGCCTGGAAAAGCTGGAAGCGCGCAACGCCGAGCTGGAGAAGGAAGTCAAAGCCCTGAAGAGCGACAACGAGCAAATCAGCAAGGGCCTGGACAGTCCGCGCCTGTCGCAATACGAGCCGGAACTGACGGTACGCCTGAAGGCCGTCGAGAAGGACGCGCTGGAAATGAAGAAGGCGGCCAGGCTGGCCGAGAAATTCGATGGCATCAAGGTCGGCGCCGCCCTGACGACCGTTGCCCAACATGCTTCCGGGTTGCCCAAGGGCACCGCCGATGGCGGCAGCCAGCTCAACTACCGGGCCGACGTCAGCGTCGAACTGCCACTGGGAAGCATCGGCGACATCGACCAGAAGGTCTTTGCCCATGTCCGCCTCGGCCAGGGCCAGGGGCTGAACGGCGCCTTCGCCAATCTCGGCCATTTCGCCAGCGCCCCCAATGCCGTGGCCTTCCGGGCCAGCGGCCTGAGCGCCGACGACTCGGTGGCCATTCTCGGCCAGGCCTGGTACCAGGCGGCGATCCCGCTGCCCTATGGCGGCTTCAAGCCCTATTCGCGGGAAAAGCTGGAGCTGACCTTCGGCAAGATGGACATCTTCGGCTTCTTCGACCAGAACACGGCGGCCGGCGACGAATCCGGGCAATTCCTCAACTCGGTCTTCGTCCATAACCCGCTGCTCGACGCCGGGGCCGAAGTGGCGGTCGACGCCAACGGCTTCCAGCCGGGCTTTGTCGCCTCCTACGTCAACGAGACCGACAAGACCCAGCCCTGGCGCCTGTCCTTCGGCGTGTTCGGCGCCGGCGACCGCGGCGCCAACTACCAGCGCAGCCTCGTCGCACCGCTGGTCATGGTGCAGGCCGAGCAACAGTTGAAACTGTTCGGCGGCCTGAGCGGCAACTACCGGGCCTATGCCTGGACACGCAGCAAGGTCACCGAACTGGACGGCGTGACCACCGCCAAGCACACCGGCTTCGGCTTCTCTGTCGACCAGCGGGTCGGCGACGGTATCAACCTGTTCGGCCGCTACGGCCAGCTGGTCAAGGGCGAACTACCCTTCGACAAGGCTCTGTCGGTCGGCGCCGAACTGAACGGCAGCTACTGGGGCCGCGGCGGCGATGCCATCGGCGTCGCCGGCAGCTGGCTGAAAGCCAGCGATGCCTACCGCAAGGCCGGCGGCAGCGGCTGCGCCATGGGTGACGCCGACGGCAACGGCGTCTGCGACGGCGGCTTCTTCGGCTACACGCCGGCCGGCGCCGAGAAGGTCGCGGAAATCTACTACCGCTATCGCATCTCGTCGCAGTTCATGATCAGTCCGGACTTCCAGTGGATCACCCGGGCCGGGGGCAACGCCGGAGCCAAGGACGTTGGCGTCTTCGGCGTGCGCGCCCATCTCACCTACTAACGAGGAAACTATGAAACACGCTCTCCTTTCCGTGGTTTTCGGCCTGTTTCTGACGTCGACCGCAGCGCTTGCCACCGACGACATGCCTACCTTCCTGCTGGTCATGAAAGACGGCCGTCTCTTCCCGGAAACGCTGGAAGTGCCGGCCAATACCAAGTTCCGCCTGGAAGTCAGGAACGAGGGGCCGGGCGCCACGGAATTCGAGAGCCTGGAATTGCGCAAGGAAACGGTGCTCGCCCCCGGCGTCACGCGCAAGCTGGTGTTCGCGCCGATGAAGCCCGGTTCCTACAAGTTCTTCGACGAATTCCACCCGGAAACGGCGCAGGGCCGGATTGTCGCCAAATAAGTCAGCCAATAAAAAATACACAGCAACGGAGCACAGCATGGGTAACGCCTTTTTCGTGGTCTGGCGGGAAAGCCTGGAGGCTTTCCTGATCGCCGGCATTCTCTACGCCTGGTTGCAGGCCAACGACGCCAGCGGCCGCGGCAAGCGCGCGCTGTACGCCGGCCTGGCCGCCGGCGTCGGCCTCGCGCTGCTGCTCGGCTGGGCCTTGCTGACCGTACAGGACGAGCTGACCGGCACCGCACTGGACAGCTTCCAGACCGCCACGCTGCTGGTCGCCGCCGGCCTGATCACCCAGATGGTGCTGTGGATGAAGCAGCATGGCCGACAGATGAAAGCCAAACTGCAGGCTGACCTCGCCGCCGCCGCCGAACGTTCCGGCTTCGTCGGCGTGGCCGTCGTCGCGGCCCTGGCGGTGGCCCGCGAAGGGGCGGAAACGGTGATCTTTCTTTACGGCCTGGCCCAGGGCGGCGATCTCTCCGCACTGGCCGTCGGCTCGCTGGCCGGTTTGGCCGGCGCAGCCGCCACCGCCTGGCTGGCCGCCAAGAGCCTGGCCCGCCTGAACATCGGCCTGCTACTGCGCCTGTCGTCCATCCTGCTGCTGGTGCTGGCTTCGTCGCTGCTGGTCGCCGCGATGGACCGCCTGATCGGCGCCGACTGGCTACCGGCGTTGCTCGACCCGGTGTGGGACAGTTCGGCCCTGCTCGACGACGGCACCACCGCTGGCAAGCTGATCGCCTCGTTGTCCGGCTATCGCGCCCGCCCGGCGCTGACCACGCTGCTGGTCTGGGCCGGCTACTGGCTGCTCGTCGTCGGCGCTTACCGGAGGGCTGGCCGTGGCTGAACATATCCTGCACTTCCAGCCGGCCAAACCCGCCGGCCGGCTGGCCGCCGCCGGCCTCTTCCTGCGCCGCCATCGGCGCCTGATCGTGACCGTCCAGTGGGCGGTCGTCGTCGTATACGCCGCGCTGGTCGTCATCCCCGCCTTCCTGCCGCTGCCGCCGGCCAGCGCGCACATCTGGGACAACCTGCGCCTGTTCGCCCAATTCTGTTTCTGGGGCCTGTGGTGGCCCGGCGTGATGATCGCCACGGTGACCATGGGCCGGGTCTGGTGCGGCCTGTTCTGCCCGGAAGGCTTCATTTCCGAATGGGTCAGCCAGTACGGCCGCGGCAAGGCGCTGCCCGGCTGGCTCAAATGGACCGGCTGGCCCTTCGTCGCCTTCGTCGCCACCACCGTCTACGGTCAACTGGTGTCGGTCTATGAATATCCGCAGGCGGCCTTACTGGTGCTGGGTGGCTCGACCGTTGCCGCCGTGGTCATCGGCCTGCTGTACGGCCGCGAAAAGCGCATCTGGTGCCGCTACCTGTGCCCAGCCTCCGGCGTCTTCGCCGTGCTGGCCAAGATCGCGCCGGTTCATTACAAAGTCGACCGCGCCGCCTGGGATCGCTACGAAGGCCAGTTCGAAGCAGTCAATTGCGCGCCGCTGGTCGACGTGCGGCGCATGACCAGTGCCGGCGAATGCCATTCTTGCGGGCGCTGTGCCGGCCAGCGCGATGCCGTCACCTTGTCCTGGCGCTCGCCCTTCGCCGAGGTGCTCGACTTCAACAACCCAGCCAGGACGCCGGATGCGCTGACCCTGGTGTTCGGCGTGTTGGGGGTGGCGACCGCCGCCTTCCAATGGACGGTCAGCCCGTGGTTCCTCAAGGCCAAGCTTTTTGTCGCCGACTGGCTGGTCGACCGCGAGCATTTCGCGCTGCTCGACAACGACGCGCCGTGGTGGCTGCTGACCCATTACCCGGAAGCCAGCGACCTGTTCACCTGGTTGGACGGCGGCCTGATCCTCGCCTACCTGCTCGGCGGCGGCGCCCTGCTCGGCAGCCTGCTGCTGGTCGGCCCGGCCATCGCCGCCCGCCTGCTGCGCACCGCCGGACTGAGCTGGCAGCGCTTCGCCCTGGCACTGGCCCCGCTCGCCGCGGCCAGCGTCATCCTCGGCCTGTCGATGCTCACCGTCAGCCACCTGAAGGCCGAGCATTTCTGGCTGGGCTGGCTGCCGACTTTCCGCATCATCCTGCTAACTGCCGGTTGCGCGGGAACTCTGTGGCTGGCTTTCTGTCTGGTACGCAAGGCCGCTGGCGGCGGCGGGCGAAAATCCCTCGCCTTCGCCGCCATGCTTCTGCCGGCCGGCCTGATGGCAACGATCTGGAGTCTGGTCTTTTTCGTCTGGTAAGGCGAAGCCCCTTCCCCTAGAATGGTCGTTCCAGCAAGCCAGCCGATTCCTGCCAGCCAGCCACCCCGTTTCCAACCAATTTGGGAGAACGCAATGAAGGGCGACAAAAAAATCATCGACATCCTCAACGGCCTGCTGGCCGGCGAACTGACCGCCGTCGACCAATATCTGATCCACGGCGAGATGTATGCCGACTTCGGCCTGCCGGCACTGGCCGAGAAAAGCCTGCACGAGTCCGACCATGAGCGCCAGCACGCCCGCGCCCTGATCCAACGCATCCTGTTCCTCGAAGGCAAGCCGGACCTCAGCAAACGCGCCCCGTTGAAAATCGGCAAGACCGTGCCGGAAATGCTGCAGGCCGACCTCGACGTCGAGTACCACGTCGTCGGCGAGCTGAAGAAAGCGATGGCCGCCTGCGAAAAGGCCCAGGACTACGTGACCCGCGACATGCTCGGCGTGCAGCTGGAAGATACCGAAATGGACCACGCCTACTACCTGGAAAAGCAGCTGAACCTGATCAAGCTGGTCGGTCTGCCGAATTACCAGCAGAGCCAGATGAAATCCGGCGCCTAAGGGGAAAAGACGATGAAAGGCGACAAGAAAGTCATCGAAGCCCTGAACAAGGTGCTGAAGAACGAGCTGACCGCGATCAACCAATATTTCCTGCATGCCCGCATGTTCCGCAACTGGGGCCTGGAAAAGCTCAACGACTACCAGTACAAGCAGTCGATCCGCGTCATGAAGGAAGCCGACGAAATCATCGAGCGCGTCCTCTTCCTCGAAGGCCTGCCCAACCTGCAAAACCTCGGCAAGCTGATGATCGGCGAGGAAACAGTCGAATGCCTGGCCGGCGACCTCAAGTACGAACGCGACATCCAGCGCCCGCTGCTGATTGACAGCATCGCCCTGTGCGAGGAATTGCAGGACTACGTCAGCCGCGACCTGCTGGAGGATCTGCTCGAGCACTGCGAGGAAGCCATCGACTGGCTGGAAACCCAGCAGAGCCTGATCAAGGAAGTGACCCTGCCCAATTACCTGCAAGCGCACATGGAGCCGGGCGGCGACTGAACGACGCCGGGTCCGCCCCCCAAGCCGCAGCCTGGTCTGCGGCTTTCTTTTTGCCCGAAAGGCGCCGTGAAACAAAAATGCGCGCGGTCGGCGGACAGCCGGGCGGTCTGCGCGATAATACGGCCCGCCCGGAATACCGCCGGGAATCGGTAATGCCCCCCAACCAGAGAACAGCCCATCGCGGGACCAGCACGACACCATGATTGAACAGCAGCTGCGCGCCGAACTCGACGACATCGCCGCCGCCGGCCAGACTCGCCGCCGGCGCGTGCTGAGCTCACCCTGTGGGCGAATCGCTGCGGTCGACGGCCGCGACATGCTCAATTTCGCCAGCAACGATTACCTCGGGCTGGCCGGCCACTCCGACATCGCCCAAGCCATGGCCGACGGCGCCTTGCGTTGGGGCGCCGGCAGCGGCGCTTCACATCTGGTCAGCGGCCACCTGGCGCCGCACGAGCAGTTGGCCACCGACATTGCCGCCTTCGTCGGCTTTCCGCGCGCCCTGACCTTCGCCACCGGCTACCTGGCCAATCTGGCGGTAACGCCGACCCTGGCCGGGCGCGGTGCCGCCATCTTCGCCGACAAGCTCAACCACGCCTCGCTGATCGATGCCGTGCAACTAGCCAAGGCCCAGGGCGCCGACAGCCAGCGCTACCCGCACAACGACCTGGCGGCGCTGGAGCGAATGCTTGCCGCCAGCGCCGCCCCGACCAAGCTCATCGTCAGCGACGCGGTATTCAGCATGGACGGTGATCTGGCCCCCTTGCCGCAGCTCTACGCCCTGGCCGAGCGTTACGATGCCTGGCTGATCATCGACGACGCGCACGGCTTCGGCGTACTCGGCCCCCAGGGCCGGGGCAGCCTGGCCCATTTCAACCTGCCCTATGCGCCGCGCCTCCTGTTGATGGGCACGCTGGGCAAGGCGGCCGGTGTCGGCGGTGCCTTCGTCGCTGGTAGCGAACTGGCCATCGAATATCTGCTGCAACGCGCCCGCAGCTACATCTTCACCACCGCCGCGCCGCCGGCCATCGCCTGCGCGCTCTGCCAAAGCCTGACCATCATCGAGCAGGGCGACGCACTGCGCGCCAACCTGTTCGCCCGTCTCGCCCAGTTGCGCGACGGTCTGGCCGGCCTGCCGTGGACGTTGCTGCCATCGCCAACCGCCATCCAGCCGCTAATCGTCGGCGACAACGCAGCCGCCGTCGCGCTGGCCGAAGCCCTGTGGCAACGCGGCCTGTGGCTGCCTGCCATCCGCCCGCCAACGGTGCCGAAAGGCACGGCCCGGCTGCGCATCTCCGTCTCGGCCGCCCATACCGCCGCCGACATCGCGTTATTGATCGACACCCTGAAGGAACTGGCATGACCGCTCCCCTCGTCTTCCTGCCCGGCTGGTCGCTCGGACGCGGCCCGTTGAACGCTGCGGTCGACGCCCACAACGGGCAGATTTTCGACCTGCCCGGCTATGGCGACGCACCGCTGATCACCGATTTCTTTGCCGCCGCCGATGCCATTGCCGAACGGCTCACTCCCGGCACAAGCTTGGCTGGCTGGTCGCTCGGTGCCCAGCTGGCGGTGGCCGTCGCCGCCCGCCACCCGGCCAAGGTCGGCAAGCTGCTGCTGGTCGCCGGCACCGCCTCCTTCGTCCAGCGCGACGGCTGGCCGCACGCCATGCCGCCGGCCACGCTGGCCGAATTCGCCGCCGCCATCGCAGCCGATGCCGCCGCCATGCTGCCCCGCTTCGTCGGCGGCTTCAATCGCGGCGATGCCCAGGCCAAGGCGGTCACCCGCCAATTGCTCGACCTGGCCGACCCGCTGCCGCCGGCCGCCACGCTGGCCACCGGCCTGGATTGGCTGCGCGACGTCGACCTGCGCCCGCTGGCACCGCTCGTCCAGGCACCGACCCTGCTGGTCCACGGCACGGCCGACCCGCTGATGCCGCTGGCCGCCGCCGAGGCGCTGGCCGCGCTGATTCCCGGCGCGCAATTGAGCGCTTTCGCCGACTGCGCGCACGCCCCGTTCATTTCTCAGCCGGAGGCCTTCGCCGCCCGGTTGACTGCCTTCCTGCATGAATAAACCCAGCAAGGCGCGTGTCCGGCTTTCCTTCGAGCGCGCCGCCGCCACCTACGACAGCGCCGCCGACGTCCAGCGCCGCATCTGCGCCCGCCTGGCCGCCGGCCTGCCGGCGAAGCTGACGCCGGCCCGCCTGCTCGACGCCGGCTGCGGCACCGGCTATGCCCAGCAGCTGTTGCAGGCACGCTTTCCGGCGGCCCACGCCGTCGCCCTTGACCTGTCGGCCGCCATGTTGCAGCGAGTCGCCGCCCCCTGCTGCCGGCTGGCCGGTGACATCGAGCGCCTGCCCTTGGCCGACAGCTGCCTCGATCTCTACTGGTCCAGCCTGGCCGTGCAATGGTGCGATCTGTCCGGCGTGCTGGCCGAAGCCCGCCGGGTGTTGCACCCGGGCGGCCAGCTGGCCATCGCCAGCCTCGGCCCGGCCACTTTCCACGAATTGCGCCTGGCCTTCGCCGGCGTCGATGCCTACCCGCACACCCTGCCCTTCCTCAGCCCGGAAGAAATCGGCCAGCTGGCCAGTACCGCCGGCTTCGCTGCGGTCGACGTGCAAAACAGCACGGAAATCGCCCATTACGCCGATTTCAAGAGCCTGCTGCGCGCCGTCAAGGCGGTCGGCGCCAACCAGCTGGGCAGCGGCCGCCGCCCCGGCCTGTTGAGCCGCAATGCCTTCGCCGCCGCCGAAGCCAGCATCGAAACCCTGCGCACGCCGGCCGGCCTGCCACTTACCTACGACGTCATCACCCTTTACGCCCAGCGATGAAACAAGCCTATTTCCTGACCGGCACCGACACCGAAGTCGGCAAGACCTTCGTCACCTGCGCCCTGCTCCAGCGTGCCAGCCAGCTCGGCCTGACTGCCGCCGGCCTGAAGCCGATTGCCGCCGGCACCGATGCGACGGGCCGGAACGAGGATGTCGAGAACATTCGCGCGGCCAGCAACTTTGTGCTGCCGCCGGCCACGGTCAATCTCTATTGTTTCCCGCCGCCCGTTGCGCCGCATCTGGCGGCGGCCGAGGCCGGCGTCGCCATCGAGTTTGCGGCCATCGAGGCCGCCTGCACGGCCGCGCGGCGCGAGGTCGATGTGCTGATCGTCGAAGGGGTGGGTGGTTTTCGCGTGCCGCTCGGTGCCGATGGCGACAGCGCCGATCTGGCAGTGACCCTCGGCCTGCCGCTCATCCTGGTCGTTGGCCTGCGCCTCGGCTGCATCAACCATGCACTGCTCAGCGTCGAAGCCATCGCCGCACGCGGCCTTAAGCTGGTCGGCTGGGTGGCCAATCGCATCGATCCGGCGATGGCCAAGGCCGAAGCCAACCTGGCTACCTTGGAAAGTCTGATCGACGCACCGTTGCTCGGCGTCGTGCCGCACCGGCCAGCCGGCGGCTACGCCGGGGCTGCCGACTTTTTGCGCTTACCCGCCGAGAACGGTCTGCGCTTTTAGCACCCCGGCCACTTCGCGGAGCCGCGCCTGCAAGGCGGCGACCAAGGGCGCGATGTTGTCGAGCTTGCCGTTCCTGGCCTGCTGTTCAATCAGGTAGGCATCCTGCGCCCCACCATCGTCGCCGACGGTGGCCAGCAAGCCCTTGACGGTATGCGCCTCGCGTTGCAGGGTCGCCGCCACACCGGCCTCGAGCGCCGCCTGCAAGGCCGCGCAGTTGTTGTCAACATCCTGCAAATACATGTCGATCATGATGCCGAAAATCTCCTCGTCACCGCCCAGGCGTTCGAGTATCGACGGTTTGTCCAGCACATAGGCGTCAGCCATGGTGTCCTCCCTTCAGCCGTTGGCCGGCTGTGTTTCTTGTTGAGTCAGGCAGGCGGCAATCGCTGCCAGCAATTCATCGACCCGTATCGGCTTCGATACGTAGCCATCCATCCCTGCGGCCAGGCAACGCTCCCGGTCGCCGCTCATCGCGTTGGCGGTCATCGCCACAATCGGTACCCGTCGGCCAGCCGCCCCCTCGTGCCGGCGGATCGCCGCCGTCGCTTCCAGACCATCGAGTACCGGCATCTGGATATCCATCAGGATCAGGTCAAAATGCCGCTCCAGCGACAGGTCGACCGCCAGCTGCCCATTGGCGGCTACGGTAACACGATGGCCCTGTTTGGCGAGCAGGGCGACGGCGAGTTTCTGATTGACCAGATTGTCTTCGGCCAGCAGGATTTCCAGCCCGCGCGGACGCTCCTCGAGGGTATGCCGGGTAAGTAAGGTCTGAACGCTTTCCGTACCTCGCCCGAGCAGGGTTTCCAGCGACTCGCGCAATTCGTCGCTGACCAGCGGTTTGGTCAGGTAGGCACCGATCCCCAGCTCCCGGCAACGCCGGGCATCACCACGCAGGCCGGCTGCGGAAATCATCATCAGCGTCCCGGTGGCTCCCGCCGCTTCGCCGCGCAGCGCCTCTGCTACGGCAAAGCCGTCCATTTCCGGCATCGCCGAGTCGAGCAGGGCCAGACGGAAGGGATCGCCCTCGGCCGCCGCCCGGCGCATGGCGGCAAGCGCCGCCCGGCCGCCGGCTACCGCCAGCGGGCGCGCCCCCAAGCTGGTCAGGGCGGCGACCAGGCTGTCCCGGCTGGCCGCCACGTCGTCGGCCACCAGCACGCGGCAGCCCTGCAAGCTGGCCGACATCGCCGGCACCAGCGGCTTGGCCACCACGCCGGCGTCGATGGTGAAATGGAAATGACTGCCTTCGCCTTCACGGCTGTCCACCCAGATCTGCCCGCCCATCAGGGCGACCAACTTGCCGCAAATGGATAGCCCCAGGCCGGTCCCGCCAAAGCGCCGCGACACCGAGGAATCCGCCTGGGCAAAGGCTTCGAAGATGGTCTGCTGCTTGTCGGGAGCGATGCCGATACCGCTGTCGCTGACCGTGAACTGCAAACGGCAAGCCGTATCCTGGCGATCAAGCAACCTGACCTTGAGGACAATGCTGCCGGTTTCGGTGAATTTGATCGCGTTGCCGAGTAGATTGATGAAAATCTGGCGCAGACGACTGGGATCCCCGCATAGCCATTCCGGCACCTGCGGATCGATGTCGATGACCAGTTCCAGCCCCTTTTCGTCACAGCGCAGGCCGAGCGGCTTCAGGGCTTCGCGCAGCAGGGTCGGCAGGCGGAACTCGATGTGCTCGATGCTCATCCGTCCCGCCTCGATTTTCGAGAAGTCGAGGATGTCGTTGATCAGCACCAGCAGCGCATCGGCCGACGAGCGGACCATTTCGAGATATTGCCGTTGTTCGGCATCCAGGTCGGTATCCATGGTCAGCGCCGTCATGCCGATGATGCCATTCATCGGCGTGCGGATTTCGTGGCTCATGTTGGCCAGGAAGTCGCTCTTCGCCCGACTGGCGTTTTCCGCCGCCTCCTTGGCCTGGCGCAACTCCTCGGCGGCCAGCTTGCGCCCGGTGATGTCGTGGAACAACCAGAGGTGGCCGCGACATTCTTCCGGCTGCGGATTGAACGGGAAGATGTAGATCGGCACATATTCGAATTCGAGTACCCGCCCGTCGATCAGGGTCAGTTCGTGGTCGACCGATGCCTCGCCGGCAGCCAGT
>Ga0316605_10000602_pt1 | contig 24172 bp, 21 predicted proteins | sample OWC_soil_day20_n_FD_207666 | JGI IMG/M metagenome (GOLD analysis project Ga0316605, IMG submission 207666) | Wetland soil microbial communities from Old Woman Creek delta, Ohio, United States - OWC_soil_day20_noCT | ecosystem: Environmental > Terrestrial > Soil > Wetlands | place: USA: Ohio...
GGAAGCGGCGCGAACTGAGCCTGACCAGTACCGTCGACCACGACTGCATCGTCGTTTCGGTGATGGATACCGGCCCCGGCATTCCCGAGGAATGGCGCCACAAGGCCTTCGAGCCTTTCTTCACGGCCAAGAACGGCAGCGGCAAGCACATCGGCACCGGCCTGTCGCGCGTCCAGCAGGTGGTCGCCGACCACGGCGGCATCATCGACCTTGAGGACAGCCCGAGTGGCGGCTGCGCCGCCATCGTCGAATTCCGCCTCGACGGCGACCCGATCTAAAAACAAGAAGACTCGAGAACAGCATGCACGAACACCACCTCCACTCCCTCGACGAATGCCCTCCCCCAGGCGGCTTCTGCCGCACGCACGAACTGAACATCCTGCTGCTCGCCGCGCTCTATGCGGTCAGCCGGGTGCTGAGCCGCTCGCTGGCCTTCAAGGAATCGCTGCACGACGTGCTGCGTGTGCTGCACGACGAGGCCGGACTGTCGCGCGGCCTGATCAGCGTGGTCGACCCGGAAAGCGGCAACCTGACCATCCACACCCTGTACAACCCGGACGGCCCGAACCTCAACGACGTCCAATACGGCCCCGGTGAAGGCATCATCGGCCTGGTGCTGGAAAAGCAGCGCACCGTGAAGCTCGAACGGGTCGCCGACGAACCGCGCTTCCTGAACCGCCAGGGTGTCTACTCGCCGGAACTTCCGTTCATCGCCGTGCCGATCAAGGTCGGCGGCAATTTGCAAGGTGTGCTCGCCGTACAACCGGAAAAGCCGGAAGACGGCCTGCTCGAAGAGCGTGCCCAGTTCGTCGAAATGGTTGCCAACCTAATCGGCCAGAGCCTGCGTCTGTCGCTCGAAGTGGCCCAGGAAAAATCGACGCTGCTTGAAGAGCGCGACCTGCTCCGGCGCACCGTCCGCCATCAATACGGCTTCGACAGCATGGTCGGCCGCTCGGCGGTGATGCGCCGGGTGTTCGACCAGGCGCGCCTGGTCGCCAAGTGGAACACCACCGTGCTGATCCGCGGCGAAACCGGCACCGGCAAGGAACTGATCGCCAATGCCATCCACTACAACTCGCCGCGCGCACGCAACGCCATGGTTCGCCTGAACTGCGCGGCGCTGCCGGAAAACCTGCTCGAATCCGAATTGTTCGGCCACGAACGCGGCGCCTTCACCGGCGCCGTCGAATCGCGCAAGGGCCGTTTCGAACAGGCGCACGGCGGAACCCTGTTCCTCGACGAAATCGGCGAAGTCTCCGCCCCGTTCCAGGCCAAGCTGCTGCGCATCCTGCAGGAAGGCGAATTCGAACGGGTCGGCGGCAGCAAGACGATCAAGGTTGACGTGCGGATCATCGCCGCCACCCATCGCGACCTGGAAACAGCCGTCGATATGGGCGACTTCCGCGAGGATTTGTTCTACCGGCTGAACGTCATGCCACTCTTCCTGCCGCCGCTGCGCGAACGGATCGAGGACATTCCGGAAATCGCCCGCCACCTGCTGACCAAGATCGGCAACGACCAGAAGCGCAAGCTCAGCCTGACCGACATGGCCCAGCGCCGGCTGGCCAGCCACGACTGGCCGGGCAATGTGCGCGAACTGGAAAACTGCCTGGAACGCGCCGCCGTACTGTCCGAGGACGGCAAGATCGACGTCGATCTGATCCGCTTCCCGAGCAGCCGCGAGCGCAGCACCCCCAAAGCGCAACGCGGCGGAGCAATGCCTGCGGTCAACCCGGTGTTCAGCCCGAATTCCGCTCCCATTTCCGACCTGGATATCGACGACCCCAATCTCTCCGAAAAGGAACGGGTCATCGCCGCGCTGGAACAGGCCGGCTGGGTACAGGCCAAGGCGGCGCGCATCCTCGGCATGACACCGCGCCAGATTGCCTACCGCATCCAGACGCTGAACATCGAGGTCAAGCAGTTCTGACTCTGGTGCGGCGGTTTGTGGGCCCGAAGGGCAAAAACTGCTGCCGCAGTCGGCGCTGGCGACCAAGGAATTACGCCAGCATGGCTCATAAATACCGTAACATTATTAAATTAGAATTTAATCGCGTGCCTTCTACCTTCCGGAACCCTCATGGAACGATCACCCTTCATCCGCAGCGCTGTTTTTGAAGTCGTTTTCCTCAATATCCTGCTCTTCGTTGCCGGCCTTTTCGGCATGGCAACCCACGGCTGGCAGCCGCTCGACTGGTTGTGGCTGGTCTGCCTGCAAACCTTCGGCATCGGCAGCGGCCTGTTCTACCTGCACAAGCTGCGGGTCGCCCTGACGCCGCTCAACCATATCGCCCGAATCGCCAGCGAAATTGCCACCGGCGTCATTGGACAACGTATCCCCGAAACAGGCCGTACCGATGAACTGGGCGCGGTCTGTCACAACGTCAACGCCATGCTCGACCAGATGGAAAGCTGCTTCACCAAACAGAAAGAAGCCCTGAGCGCCGCCAGCAGCAATCGCTTCAGCGACCAAATCGACAGCAGCGGCCTGCATGGTGTGTTCCGCGATGCGGTCGAACAGGGCAACCAGTCGCTGGCCATCCTGATGCGCAACTACCACGCCGAAATGCGCAACAACCTGCTGTCGCGCCTCGGCCAGCTCAATGCCGAAAATCTGCTGAAAAACATGAAGACCAGCCAGCAGGACATGCTCGGCATCGTCGCCGCCACCGACCGCCTGGCCGAACTGTCGACGGCCAACGCGGCCGATGCCAACGAAAGCAGTGCGGCCATCAACGACGTGGTCGGCGCCATGGACCGCCTGGTGCACAAGATCGAGGACACCGGCGAAGCGATCGCCGAATTCAACAATCACCGCGCCGAAATCGCCCGCTCGGTCAGCCTGATCGCCACCATCGCCGACCAGACCAACCTGCTCGCCCTCAATGCGGCCATCGAGGCCGCCCGCGCCGGCGAACACGGGCGCGGTTTCGCCGTCGTCGCCGACGAGGTGCGCAAGCTGGCCGAAGACTCGAAGAATGCCTCGTCGGCCATCACCAGCATCATGGAAACCCTGCAGGTCGACGCCCAGAAGATGCTGGGCAATTCCGAGGAAATGCGCGGCATTGCCTCCGAATCGCGCAGCACCATTGGCGATTTCGACATGCGTTTCGCCAACGTCGCCCAGTCCTCGGCCATCGCGCTCGATCAGATTCGCTACGTGCACGACGTCAGCTTCGCCTCGCTGGCCAAGGTCGACCACTTCATCTACAAGCAGAACGGCTACATGGCCATCAACCGCGGCACCGAATCCGACAACGCCCAGGCCATCAAGGTCAGCGAAACCGGTTGCCGCCTGGGCAAATGGCTGAACAGCGAACCGACCCGCGCCGTCTTCGGCAAGCTCGCCGCCTTCGGCCGCGTCGCCGCACCGCACAAGGAAGTGCACCAGAACATGCACCGCGCCCTGGAATTCATGGAAAAGCCGTGGGGCACCGACTACGCCATTCAGGAACAGCTGTTCTCGGCCTTCGAGAACGTCGAAACGGGCAGCGACGGCGTCATTCACGCCCTCGACGACATGGTCATCGAGAAGCACGGCAAACAAGCCTGATTGTTCGTCGGCAAAGTCGCCTTGTCGCAAACCCGACAAGGCGACAACCCGCCAAGTCACTGTATTTATTGAAACAAGACCTGGCATCACCCTTGCAATGACTCTCCCATCAACCAGGAGAGTCACATGGCAAAACCGAAAAAACACGTTCTCGTCTGCGTCCAGGGCCGCCCGGCTGGCCACCCGCGCAGCTCCTGCCAGGAAAAGGGCTGCGCCCAGGTCTGGCAGGCCTTTTCCGACGAATTCGCCGCCCGCAACCTGTGGCAATCCGGCCTGCTGCTGACCAACACCGGCTGCCTCGGCCCCTGCCATCTCGGCCCCAGCGTGCTGGTCTACCCGGAAGGCATCATGTACACCGGCGTCAAACCGGAAGACGTCGGCACCATCATCGACGAACACCTGCTGTTCGATCAACCGGTCGAGCGCCTGCTGGCCCCGGCCGACGTCTGGAGCTGATGCCATGGAAGACTTCAAATACGATATCGGCGACCTGGTCTATGCCGCGGAAGACATCCTCAACGATGGCGGCATGCCCGGCATCGAAGACGAGGAAGGCCTGATCGCCCCGGCCGGCATGCGCGGCGTGGTCGTTCAGTATGGCCGGGCCGAAGCCGACGAAAGCCAGCACGTCTACCTGATCCGCTTCGAAAACGGACCGGACGGCACGCTCGGCGACCCGGTCGGCTGCGCGCCGGACGAGCTGACGCAGGAAGAACCGGTCGCTGCCTGAGCATGGCCCGCATCGGCATCTTTTTCGGCACCGACACCGGCCGCACGAGGCTGGTGGCCAAGCAGATCGCCAAGAAGATCGGCGACGCTGCCGCTGCGCCGGTCAATATCGGCCGTACCACGCTGGCCGATTTCCTGGCCTACGATGCCTACATTCTCGGCAGCCCGACACTGGGCGACGGCGAGTTGCCGGGGCTATCGACCGGCCTCACCCAGCCCAGCTGGGAAGAGTTCCTGCCGCAACTGGCCGGGGCCGACCTCAGCGGCAAGATTGCTGCGGTCTACGGCCTGGGCGACCAGAAAAAATACCCCGCAGAATTCGTCGATGCCATCGGCCTTATCCATGAGGTCCTGGTCGCCGGTGGCGCCACCGTGGTTGGCCGCTGGCCGACGGCGGGCTACGAATTCAGCGCGTCGCAAGCGGTCGACGGCGAGGACTTTCTCGGCCTGGCCATCGATCAGATCAACCAGCCGGTGCTGACCGAACAGCGGGTCGACATCTGGCTGGCGCAAATCCTGCCGGCCTTGCTGCGATGAACGCCAATCCCTGGGCCGCCCCCAAATCCCGCGAAATCCGCCGCCTGCTGGTCTCGCTCGACGAGCGCGTCGCCGACGCCTGCGACATCGTGCCCGACGACGGCCGCGATCCGTACATCGTCACCCTGCGCCACACCGAACTCGACCAGTTGCGCGCCCATATCTACCTGCATGGCCAGCGTAACGGCACCTACGGCGTCTTCTACGAATACCCGCACCCGGTGCCGGGCATCCTGGAAAGCGAAGAAAACCTGCCGCTGCCGAAAGTGCTGGCCAGCCTGGCCTTGCATTTCGACGCCTAAACCGCGACCTGCGGACCCGAACGCTCAACCAACGCGGTAAAGACAGCGCTTTGCGCTGATTGAAACACCCGCCGGGGAAATCCCTTCGGCAGACCGGCCTTGGCCGTCAGCGTTAAAGATCATTACTCCCCTTGCCTCCCCTGTTCGGTTTTCCGAACGCCATTGCCCGGCCATATTCGGAAATCCGTCCGCCGGCGTGATTCAGCGAACCGCTATTCACTAAAAATCAAGCACTTAAAATTCTCCGAAGACTGGCACGTCGCGTGCAAATAAGAACACGCCACCGCGCCCTTGCGTGGTCACTAAAAAATATCGGAGACAAACCCATGAATGCAGTTACCAGTCGGTACGAACACGATCTGCTCGGCGACCGGGAAGTACCCGCCACCGCCTATTACGGCGTCCATACGCTGCGTGCGCTGGAGAATTTCGACATCACCGGCATCTCGATTGCCGTCTATCCCGACCTGCTGCGCGCCCTGGCCCAGATCAAGCAGGCCGCCGCCCAGGCCAACCGGCAGCTCGGCCTGCTCGATGCCAAACGTGCCGAGGCCATCGTCGCTGCCTGCAAGGAAGTGATCGACGGCCGCTGGCACGACCAGTTCGTCGTCGACGTCATCCAGGGCGGCGCCGGCACCTCGACCAACATGAACGCCAATGAGGTGATCGCCAACCGGGCGCTCGAAATCCTCGGCCACGCGCGCGGCGAGTACCAGTACCTGCACCCCAACGAGCACGTCAACATGAGCCAGTCGACCAACGACGTCTATCCGACGGCGCTCAAGCTCGCCACCTACGTCGGCATCTTCCGCCTGGTCGATGCCATGGCCTACCTGCGCCGCGCCTTCGAGCGCAAGGCCGAGGAATTCGCCGACGTGCTGAAGATGGGCCGCACCCAGTTGCAGGATGCCGTGCCGATGACCTTGGGCCAGGAATTCTCGACCTACGCCGTGATGCTCGGCGAGGACGAGGAGCGCCTCCGCGAAGCCGCCCTGCTCATCCGCGAAATGAACCTCGGCGCCACGGCCATCGGCACCGGCATCAACGCCCATCCCGACTACGCCGCCATCGTCTGCCGCAAACTGGTCGAGATCAGCGGCATCCCGCTCCTCACCGCCCCCAACCTGATCGAGGCGACGCAGGATTGCGGCAGCTTCGTGCAACTGTCCGGCGTCTTGAAGCGCGTCGCGGTCAAGCTGTCCAAGGTGTGCAACGACCTGCGCCTGCTCTCCTCCGGCCCACGTGCCGGCTTCGGCGAGATCAACCTGCCGCCGCGCCAGGCCGGCTCGTCGATCATGCCGGGCAAGGTCAATCCGGTGATCCCGGAAGTGGTCAACCAGATCGCCTTCGAGGTGATCGGCAACGACACCACCGTCACCTTCGCCGCCGAAGCCGGCCAGCTACAGTTGAACGCCTTCGAGCCGATCATCGCCCACAGCCTGTTCAAGAGCGTGCTGCACCTCGGCAAGGGCTGCAAGGCGCTGGCCGACCATTGCATTGACGGCATCACCGCCAACCGCGACGCACTGCGCGCCAGCGTCGAGCGCTCGATCGGCATCGTCACCGCGCTGAATCCCTACATCGGCTACGCCAATGCCACCGAAATCGCCGCCGAAGCCCATTTGAGCGGCCGCGGCGTCGCCGAGATCGTGCTGGAGCGGCAGTTGATGAGCCCGGCGCAACTGGCCGACGTATTGCGCCCCGAAGTGCTGACCAAGCCGCAGCTGATCCTGCCCCGAGCCGCCTGAGCCACCGATTCCATTCGAATGCACACCACAAGGAAACCATCATGAAAATGAACCGACTGACGACCCTGATCGGGATCGCCATGCTGCTCGGCGTCATCGTCGGCTACGCGTGCAACACGCTGGCCGGCAGCCCCGCCCAAGCCAAGGAAATTGCCTCCTACTTCGGCATCCTGACCGACATCTTCCTGCGCCTGATCAAGATGATCATCGCGCCGCTGGTCTTCGCCACCCTGGTTGCCGGCCTGGCCGGCATGGGCGACTCGAAGACGGTCGGCCGCATCGGCGGCAAGGCGCTCGGCTGGTTCGTCGGTGCCTCGTTCTGCTCGCTGCTGCTCGGCCTGATCTTCGCCAACCTGCTGCAACCGGGCGCTTCGCTCGCCGTACCGCTGCCCGAATCGGCCGCCGGCCTCAACCTGAAGACCAGCGCGCTGAACCTCAAGGACTTCATCACCCACGTCTTCCCGAAGAACATTTTCGAGGCGATGGCGACCAATGAAATCCTCCAGATCCTGGTCTTCGCTGTCTTCTTCGGCCTGGCGCTGGGTCATCTGCACAACCAGACGGCACGCAGCCTGGTATGCACCATGGAGGAAGTGGTCCATGTCATGCTCAAGGTCACCGACTACGTCATGCGCTTCGCCCCGGTCGGCGTCTTCGGCGCCGTCGCCGGTGCCATCACGGTCAACGGCCTGGGCATGCTGTTCGTCTTCGGCAAGCTGCTGGTCAGCTTCTACGCCGCGCTGGCCGCCCTGTGGGTTGTGCTGATCTCGGCCGGCTACTTCGTGCTCGGCAAGGACGTCTTCCGCCTGCTGAAACTGGTGCGTGGCCCGATGCTGGTTGGCTTCTCGACGGCAAGCAGCGAGTCGGTCTATCCGAACCTGATGGAACAGCTGGAAAAATTCGGCATCAAGAACCGCGTCGCCAGCTTCGTGCTGCCGCTCGGTTACTCCTTCAACCTCGACGGTTCGATGATCTACACCACCTTTGCCGCGCTTTTCGTCGCCCAGGCCTACGGCATCGAACTGACCCTGACCGCGCAGATCACCATGCTGCTGGTGCTGATGGTCTCCAGCAAGGGCATCGCCGGCGTGCCGCGCGCCTCGCTGGTCGTCGTCGCCGCCGTGCTGCCGATGTTCGGCCTGCCCGAAGCCGGCCTGCTGCTGGTGCTCGGCATCGACCACTTCCTCGACATGGGGCGCACGGTAACCAATGTACTGGGCAATGCCATCGCCACCGCCGTCGTCGCCAAGTGGGAAAACGCCATCGACCCGGTGGATGAAGCGCTGGCCGAAGCCGACGACGCGCTGCCGGCGCCTGACGACGCCATCGCCCAGCCGGCCTGAGGCAAAAGCCTGCGGTCGACCGCCCAAAAAGGCCGAATTCGCAACTTTCCGGCGCCGTCCCGCGCGGCGCCCCTGACTGCCCCTTAAACGCCCGGTGCCCGTCACCGGGTTCTTTTTTCCCCAGAACATGACCATCGACTGGCTGATCCTCATTCCCGCCGCCTTCTTCGCCGGCATGGTCGACGCGGCGGTCGGTGGCGGCGGCCTGATCCAGATTCCGGCCCTGCTATCCACCTTCCCGCAAACCGCCATCCCGACGCTGTTCGGCACCAACAAGCTGTCCTCCATCGCCGGCACCGGCGCCGCGCTGTGGCGCTATGCCCGCGCCGTGCGCATTCCGTGGCGCCTGGTGCTGCCCGCCACCGCCGCCGCGCTGGTCGGCGCCTGGCTGGGTGCCGCGCTGGTTGCCTGGATGCCGCGCCAGGCCATGCAGCCGCTGGTCGTCGTCATGATGCTGGCGGTCGCCATCTACACCTTCGTGCGCAAGAACCTCGGCCATGAACAGACCCATGAGCCGCGCCCCGGCGATGTCTGGCGCGGCGCCCTGTTCGGCCTGGTGATCGGCCTCTACGACGGCTTTTTTGGCCCTGGCACCGGCAGCTTCCTGATCTTCGGCTTCGTCCGCGTCTTCGGCATGGATTTCGTCCGTGCCTCGGCCAGCGCCAAGGTCATCAACCTGGCGACCAATTTCTCGGCCATCGCCTTCTTCGCCAGCCACGGCCCTCTGCTGTGGGGCATCGGCCTGACCATGGCCGCCTGCAACCTGGCCGGCGCCTGGCTCGGCACCCATCTGGCGCTCAAACACGGCGCCGGCTTCATCCGCCAGGCTTTCCTCGGTGTCGTCGTCGTGCTGATCGGCAAGCAATTGCTTGATTTCCTGTGACCCGCGCCGCGTCCGCCCTGCTACCATAGTTTTCCCCAGCCGCCGACCACCATGCCCAACCGCCGCCAACTGCCGCTTCTCGTGCTGCTCTTCGTCCTGATGGCCGTGGCCGGCTTCGCCGCGCACCGCATCGCCCAGCAGTTGGGCATCGCCGATTTGCAGGCGACCGGCCTGCACCGGCTCGACCTCTACGCCGCCAGCCTGGACCGCGAAATCGGCAAATACGCCTTCCTGCCCGGCACGCTCGGCCTCGAACGCGATGTGGTCGACCTGCTGAACCAGGCCGAAAGCAGCAAGCTGGCGCCACGCGTCAACACTTACCTGGAACAGCTCAACGAGCGGGCCGGCACGCTGTCCATCTATGTCATCGATGTCGCCGGCCATGTCGTCGCCGCCAGCAACTGGCAACGGGCCGACAGCTTCGTCGGCGAAGACCTCGCCTTCCGCCCCTATTTCCGCGAAGCCATGGAGAGCGGCAGCGGCCGCTTCTTCGGCATCGGCACGACGCGCGGCGAACCCGGCTATTACCTCGCCTCACGACTGGCCGACGACAACCGGACGATCGGCGTCGCGGTCATCAAGGTCAGCCTGGAACAGCTGGAGAAATCGTGGAGCACGGTGGAAGCGCCGGCCATGGTCAGCGACGAAAACGGCGTCGTCATCCTCGGTTCGGTTGCCGACTGGAAATTCACCACCCTGCGCCCGCTCGACGAAACGACGCGGCGCGCCTTCGACCAGACGCAGCAATACAACCGGCGCGCCCTGACGCCGCTCGACCTCAGGGAAATCGCCGAACTGGAGCACGGCGCCCGGCTGGTCAGCATCGCCCGCAACGGACCGGAAATGGTTTCGGTCTACCCGGTGGCCGGCCGCTTTTTGGCGCAATCGCGCCCTCTGCCCGGCACGCCGTGGACCTTGACCGTGTTGTCGCATCTCGAACAGGTCGACGACATCGCCCAGAGCCGGACGGCACTCGCTGTGGTCGGCGCCGCCTTCCTGTTCATGCTCGGCCTGATGCTCGACGAACGCCGGCGCCACCTGAAGGACCGCCTCGCCGCCCGCGAAGCGCTGCAGAAGGCACACGACGAACTGGAACTGAAAGTAGACGAGCGCACCGCCGACCTCTCCGCCGCCAACCAGTTGCTACAGGACGAAATCGCCGAGCGCATCCGCGCCGAACGCACGCTGCGCGCTGCTCAGGACGAACTGGTCCAGGCCGGCAAGCTGGCGGTCATCGGCCAGCTATCGACCGGCATCGCCCACGAGCTGAACCAGCCGCTGGCCGCCTTGCGCACGCTGTCCGGCAACGCCGTGCGCTTTCTCGAACGCGGCGACCTCGACACCACGCGCGGCAATCTCGAACGCATCGCCCAGCTGGTCGACCGCATGGGCCTGATCACCGGCCAGCTGCGCGCCTTCGCCCGCAAATCGAGCGGCCAGGCGCAGCCGGTGGCGCTGTGCCGGGCGCTGGACAACGTGCTGGCCCTGCTCCAGCCCCGCCTGGACCAGGCTGGGGCCGAAATCGTCCGCCACTGCCCGCTGCCCGAGCCGGTCGCGCTATGCGACGCCAACCGGCTGGAGCAGGTACTGGTCAACCTGATCGGCAACGCGCTCGATGCGATGGACGGCCAAGCCTCTCCGCGCATCGAACTGGCCTGGGAAGCGCTGGCCGGCCAGGCCCGGCTGAGCGTGCGCGACCACGGCCCGGGGCTGGCCGACGAGGCGCTGAGCCATCTGTTCGAACCCTTCTTCACGACCAAGGCGGCCGGCGTCGGCCTTGGGCTCGGCCTGACCATCTCGGCCGGCATCGTCCGCGATTTCGGCGGCACGCTGTCCGGCGCCAATCACCCGGACGGCGGCGCCGTATTCACGCTGGAAATCCCCTTGAGCCCGGAGGCGGCAGGCCATGACTGAAACGCTGAAAGTACTGATCATCGAGGACGACCCGGACGTGGCGCTGGGCTGCGAGCAGGCGCTGCAACTCGAAGGCATCGCCGCCGAATGCACGGCCAGCGCCGAACAGGCCCGACGCCGCCTGGGCCGCGATTTTCGCGGCGTCGTGGTCAGCGACATCCGGCTGCCCGGCATGGACGGCATGGCCTTCCTGCGCGAAACGCTGGCCGTCGATCCGGAACTGCCGGTGGTACTGATCACCGGCCACGGCGACGTTTCGATGGCCGTGCAGGCGATGAAGGACGGCGCCTACGATTTCATCCAGAAACCTTTCGCCCCGGAATACCTCGTCGATGTGGTGCGCCGGGCGCTGGAAAAGCGCCGGCTGGTGCTCGAAGTGCGCGACCTGCGCCGCCAGCTGGAACAGCGCGATCAGCTCGAAGGCAAGCTGATCGGCCGCGCCCCCGGCATGCAAAAGCTGCGCGAGCGCCTGACCGGCCTGGCCGGCAGCGCCGCCGACGTGCTGATCCACGGCGAAACGGGTACCGGCAAGGAACTGGTCGCCCGCTGCCTGCACGACTTGAGCGCCCGCCGGCACGGCAATTTCGTCGCCATCAACTGCGGCGGCATGGCCGAAACCCTGCTCGACAGCGAACTCTTCGGCCACGAAGCGGGCGCCTTCACCGGCGCGCAGAAACGGCGCATCGGCAAGATCGAACACGCCAGCGGCGGCACCTTGTTTCTCGACGAAATCGAGAGCATGCCGATGGCCATGCAGATCAAGCTGCTGCGCGTGTTGCAGGAAAGAACGCTGGAACGGCTCGGCTCCAACACGCAGGTAACCATCGACTGCCGCGTCGTCGCCGCCACCAAGGAAGACCTGCTCGACCTCGCCGCCCGCGGCGGCTTTCGCAGCGACCTCTACTACCGGCTCAATGTCGCGACTCTGGACCTGCCGCCGCTGCGCGAACGGCGCGAGGACATTCCGCTGCTTTTCGAATTTTTCCTGCTCCAGGCCGCCGCCCGCCATCAGCGCCCAGTACCGGACACCGGCGCCGGTCGCGTCCGGGAACTGGTCGCTTACGCCTGGCCGGGCAATGTGCGCGAACTCAGGAACGTCGCCGACCGCTGCGTGCTCGGCATCGAAAGCGGCTCACCGCCCTTCGGCCAGCCGGCAGCCGATGGCCCGCGGCCGCTGGCCGACACGGTCGAAGCGTTCGAACGGGCGCTGATCGCCGACGCCCTGCGCCGCCACGGCAGCCTGGCGCGCACCGCCGAAGCACTGGCCGTCGCCAAGACGACGCTGCACGACAAGATCAGGAAATACGGGCTGAGCGAAAGCGCTTAGCGCCGCCGCCCGGCTCCTCCCCGCGAGCCAACGGCCAAAGAGGGCTTCCAAAATCGAGCCGAAGCGCAATCATTGATGCAGAAGATCACCGAAAACGGTGTATTCGCCATCCTTGCGATCAAGGCCGGGCGCGTCGTAAAGCACCAGCCAGCCCGGCGTGGGCGCGGCGAGCACAGACGGTAATTGGCAAAGTGCCTCTGCCCGATTGGTGCCGTGCCCGTGAGGCAGGGCAAGCAGCCCGCTCAGGGTGGCTTCGAAACGCACCGGTTCCCGGTTGGCCGCCAGCACGGACTTGGCATTCGGCCACTTGAAGACACGGATATCGCCATCCAGCACCATCGTCGGCCCGGCCAGGAGGTAGAGGTCGTCGCCGGAGAAGAGCAGATCGCGTATCCCGAGTCCTTCCAGTTGCAGAAAATGCTTGCGGATCAGGCTGCCGCTGTCGTCCAGTGGTGCCAGCCGCAACTCGTCCCCCTTGGTTTCGAGCGCAATCTCCAGCAGCGCCGACCAACCGCGCAACACCGGGCCACGCAGGCCGAGCAGCAAGCGGCTGCCATCCACCGCCAGCCCTTCGATATCGAAACCGTTGTCCTTGCCGGGAATGCGCATGTACGGCCCGACATGGGGATCATCCGCCAAGGCTTCGGTGAGCAGGTTGGACTCGGCATCCCCTTTCAGTCGTCGCGCCCGGCGGCCGTCTTTCGCCTCCCGGACCAGGCAGGGTTGGCCGTCGTCACCCGTTTCAATCGGTAGACAGGCCAACAGGCGGCGGTTGCTGTCGAGCGTCACCTTGGCCAGCCGCTTGGCGTTTTCGGCGTCGTCCCGGTCATCCTTCGCATTCTTGCGCTTGAGTCCATGCGAGCCCACCACCCAAAGGTAGCCGTCAGCCACCACCATGCCTTCGAGGTCGGCTTCCTCGTCCGCGGCGCCGGGCAGATCGAGCAGTTCCGACAGCGGAAAGCTCACTCCTTCGCCGAAGCGCAGCAGTTCGCTTCCCGACGGATCAAGGCGGCGCAGACGGTCGATGCCACAGGCCTCGTCACCGACGACCCACAGGAACTCACCGGAAAACGCGGCACCGGAAAGGTTGGCATGAACCAAGGCCCCCGGCGAAAACTCAAGACGAACGGCATTTTTAATGCGTTTGCTGGGCATGTTGTGTCTCTTTTCCGAAGGGCTTAGGGGTTGAAGGATATTAGGCGATTGGCCAGCGTTAACCGCAACCAGGAGTATTCGACAACAAGCTTCCCGAAAAGTAGGGAGATCGTGCCGCCCGTCGAATTTACCCTTTAGATGCTATCCACCGTTGCAGCTAAACTGCGCCTTTCGGCGACTGGCTTGCCAGCGCCTTCAGCCACCCGAGGTGGCGCCTCAGCCAGGACCAGCGCGTGAGCTTCTTCTCGACAGCCGTCAACTTTCTTGCCCTGCCCTTCGCCCGAGCCAGTTACCGCAACGACCTGCGGCGAACGCTGCTGGCGCTGGGCGCTGATGGCTTCCTGCTCATCGCCGTGCTGGTCGGCACCATGCTCGCCACCGTCCTGCCCAATCTGCCGGCCTTCGATATCGTGACCGACTATCGCCCGAAGATTCCCTTGCGGGTCTATACGGCCGATGGCGCGCTGCTTGGCGAGTTCGGCGAGGAACGCCGCGACTTCACGCCGATCCAGGAGATTCCGCCGGTGTTGAAGGATGCGCTGCTGGCGATTGAGGATGCGCGCTTCTACGAACACAGTGGCGTCGATTACCGCGGGGTTCTGCGGGCAGTGGCGGCCGGCCTGACCGGCGGCGTTCGCCAGGGCGGGTCGACGATCACCATGCAGGTGGCGCGTACTTTCTTCCTCTCCCAGGAAAAAACCTTGAAGCGCAAATTGACCGAGGTGGTACAGGCCTACCGCATCGAATCGGCATTGAGCAAGGACCAGATCCTCGAGCTCTACATGAACCAGATCTACCTCGGCCAGCGCACCTATGGCTTTACCAGCGCCGCCCGCACCTATTTCAAGAAGCGCCTCCCGGGGCTGACGCTGGCCGAAGCGGCCATGCTCGCCGGCATTCCGCAAAACCCGGCCAAGCACAACCCGGCGGTCAATCCGGTACGGGCCAAGGCCCGCCAGCAACTTGTCCTGAAGCGCATGTTGCAAGTGGGAAAAATCACCCAGGCGCAATTTGACGAGGCGGTCAGCGAGCCGCTCACCATTGGCCACAGCCTGCAGTTCGAGGCGCATGCCGACCATGTTGCCGAGCTGGTGCGCCAGGAACTCTATGCGCAATACCAGGGCGAGACCTATACCCAGGGCTTCAATGTCTATACCACGCTCGACAAGTCCGAGCAGAACGCCGCCTACGACGCAGTCCGGCGCAATGTGCTGGCCTACGACCAGCGCCACGGCTACCGGGGGCCGGAAGGTTTTGTCGAGCTGCCGGACAATGCCGACGAGCGGGAGGATGCCATCGACCAGACCCTGGCCAAGCATCCCGGCAGCGACAACCTGATCGCGGCCGTCGTCACCGAAGCTTCCGCCAAGCGTGTCCTCGCCGAACCCGCCTCCGGCGACACGCTGGAAATCAAGGGCGACGGCCTGCGCTTTGCCGCCCGTGCCCTGCAACCGAACGCCAAACTTGATCTCAAGATTCGGGTCGGTTCGGTGATCCGCGTCAGCCAGGACGGCAAGAGCCGCTGGGCCATCGCCCAGATGCCGGAAGTCGATGCCGCTTTCGTCGCCCTGAATGCCGAGGATGGTTCCTACCGGGCGCTGGTCGGCGGCTTCGACTTTTCCCGCAACCAGTTCAACCACGTCACCAGCGCCTGGCGCCAGCCGGGATCGAGCATCAAGCCCTTCGTTTATTCGGCCGCACTGGAAAAGGGCTTCTCGCCGGCCACCCTGATGAACGACGCGCCGATCTCGCTGCCCGGCGGCGAAGGCGGCCAGCCCTGGGAACCGCGCAACGACGACGGCTTCGATGGCCCGATGAGTTTGCGCCAGGCCCTGGCCCGCTCGAAAAACGTCGTCGCCGTCCGCCTGCTGCAAGCCATCTCGCCGCAATACGCGCAGGACTATCTGCAACGCTTCGGCTTCGATGCCGCCAAACATCCGGCCAACCTGACCATGGTGCTGGGCAGCGGCTCGGTCACCCCGCTACAGATGGCCAGCGCCTACGCGGTATTCGCCAACGGCGGCTTCAAGGTTACCCCCCGCTTGATCCAGAAAATCACCGATGCCCGCGGCAACGTGCTATGGGAAGCGCCCCCGCCGCCGGCCCGGCAGGACGAGCAACGGGTGATCGACGCCCGCAACGCCTTCATCATCGACAGCATGCTGCGCGAGGTGGTCAGAAGCGGCACCGGCGCCCAGGCCAGCCAGCGCCTGGGACGCAACGACCTGGCCGGCAAGACCGGCACCACCAGCGATGCGGTCGACGGCTGGTTTGCCGGCTATTCCGGCAACATCGTGGCCGTTTCGTGGATGGGGCACGACCAGCCCAAATCGCTCGGCGGCCGAGAATTCGGCGCGACGCTGGCGCTGCCGATCTGGATCGACTACATGCGCCAGGCCCTGGCCGGCAAACCGCCCAACGAAAGAAAGCCACCGCCGGGCGTCTCCTACGTTGATGGCGACTGGGTCTACGATGAATTCAAGGGCGACGAGGGGGTTAAGGCTCTGGATGTGGAGGAATCACCGATCAAATCGATCTTCGACGCGATACGGAAGGCGTTTGGCGGGTGAAGCGGCCACCGGAGTGGCTGCTGCCGTCGGGAATCTGCCTGATAGCCAATGCGTGCAAGTCGGCCAGAACGGCCATCGCAAAACATTGCAATTTACGTCAGCTTTGCATTACAAATGAGTCGTGACCTATCTACGAAACCAATGGCGTTTCAACTCAAAAGCCGCAGCTTACCGCTCGCGGGCAATCACGTAGTCGACTTAATGTAGGTAGCCTCTAGGGCCCCAGAATAGCGATATTCCCTGCCGGTTTTACCGAAAGAGCGATAGCTGTGGACTAAACCTATAAGGACTCTTCGAGCCGTGTTCAAAATGTTTCTTGAGTCCGAGCATGAACATGCAGCTCACACGGTCTAAGTGCTGAAGCCTTAAGTGGCGGAGCAGGAAGCTGGCAAGTTCCTCTCCTATAGCGAAGTTCTCTTCACATCCCATGCGAATGGCCCGACGAACCATTCCGTCCGGCGATGGGTTTTCGGCAAGATTGATATCCAGCAGCTTGGCTTCAACACTCGATTGCATTACTGGCGAGATGTAGCAGCAATCCCGCGAGATGCTATAAGCCGAAGCGTCCACATTGAAAAATGTGGTTTTAAGGAGGTCCAAGAAGTCCGTTCCCTCCACGAAACCTTCACGAAATGCCCAAGTGTCTTCAAACGCCCAAATATCGTAGACCTGCTTCTTAACGGCAAACCGGTAACCGCCAAACTTATTGCGAACGGGGGAAAACCGTTCCACGGCTTTGGCAATGTCTTCCCTTGTGGCTAGGGATACCAAGTCAATGTCAGATGAAAACTCGCGAGCGTTCCCAAGCGCAAAGTCACGGAGCATCCCACCAAATATTACGGTCTCGGAGTCGGGCAGGCGGGCCTTAATCGAGTCGAGCGTTGTTCTGATCGCCAAGCGATCAGCATTGTCGTGGTTGAGGTAACCACGCACGCTGTCTCGAAGTTCTCCCGCAGAAATCACAACTGATCCTTATTCAATGTGCGCACTCCGAATCTCCCGAGGGTCGTAGTCGCCTTGCATTCCCGACAGTTCCTTGTGTAGATCAATTGCGTACGAATCGGTCATGCCGGAAAGCATGTCAGTGAGAAGTTGGCATTCGCGATAACGCATTGGCAAACTCGCAACCTCAGAAATAGGGTTTTCGAAGATTCTTCGATAGTTCTCAGAAATACGCCCGTAAACAAAGCGGCTGAAGGGGTGAAGGCGATCAGAAGCAGGGTCGTCTTGCTTTTCTCGATCAACAATCGCCGCCCAGAAAAGATCCATCAGGCCACGTATAACATTGTACCCCTGAAGCTCAACTTTCAAAACTGAGCGGTGTGTATAGGCATGCCTGTAACTGAATTCTTTCAATGCCTTACGGAGTTTTTCACCGCGACTTATTTCCAGTAGCGGCTTCTGAACCACCCCCACCAGAAAATCGTTCTCGTTATCGATAAATGCCCTCGTGGCCGCCTTGACGAGTTCCCCAATTGCGTAAACCCGGAATCGCTGCATTGAGACATCGTTAAGTTCGGACGGCGACAGTCGAGGTTCTGACTCTCGGTAGGAAGCATGTTTTTCCTGACTTTCCTTAACAACCCAAGCCACGACCGGGTCATCCTCCCCGTGGTGATCCAGGAAGGCCAACAAGTCAGAGAACGAGGCCAACCCCTTCTTGACGGCATCTTCAGCATCGAGAACGACATAGGCGATGTCATCACACGCTTCCATTAGGAATGCTGCGGGATGGCGTCTCCCCACGCCAAGGCCAGTTTTCTCCCACACCTGCCTGGCGATATGCTCTTCGGACTTGAAGAACCCGTTCTTCTTTGAGGCTACCGGAGCCCCTTTTTTCTTGTCGGTCTGATCCGAGCTCGTCGGGTACTTCATCATCGCGGCCAGGGTAGCGTAGGTGAGATCGAGGCCGAAATCATCATTCAGGAGCTGAAGTCGTGTAACCAATCGAAAACCTTGCGCATTACCCTCAAAGTTGAGAAAGTCGCATCGCATTTGCGAATCATCTGCGAGAGGCCGCAGAACTGTGTCTTTATTATCCGCAAACCAACTTTGGATTGCGATTTCGCCTTGGTGTCCAAACGGGGGATTTCCTAGATCATGAACAAGACCCGTTGCCGCCAAAAGAGACGGCAGGTTGCGCTGAGGTTTAGAAGGCACTGAGCATCCTGCGATCCCGTATTCGCAAGCTAAAGACGTTCCGATGCTGCGGCCCAGGTTTGAAACCTCATGCGAATGAGTCAAGCGCGTGCGAACGCTGTCGTTTGCGTCAAGCGGGAACACCTGCGTCTTGTCCGCCAGTCGGCGGGTGGGCGTCGCAAACAAGATACGGTCATAGTCTCGTTCGATCTCAGTACGCGTGTCTCTTTCTTCTTGAGGCGATGGCTGGTCGGGCCGATTGGGTTTGTTACTGGACACTTTGGGGGAGTCTTTCTTACGTCGACCTTCATTCAGCAACTGATCCCACAGGCATTTAACGTCGCTCATATCTATCCTCTAGTCTCGAAGTTCAATAGCACGAGATCATATCCCCAGCGGATCATTGACGCGAGGGGCAGCGACTTGGTAGCAAAGACAAATCAAAGGGGTCGAAGTCAGTTGCGTTTGAATAAAAATCGGCCGGCAACGAGCGCCCGCCCTGAACTCAGCCCGGCACGCCCAACACCACGTGGCTCGCCTTGATCAAGGCGCTGGCCGGTACGCCCGGCTTCAAACCCAGTTCGAGCACGGCCTCGTTGGTGATCACCGCGTACACCAGCGTGCCGCCGGCCAGCTTGATGACTACTTCGCTATTGACCGCGCCTTTGTGCACGGCTTCCACGCTGCCGGCCAGCTGGTTGCGGGCGCTGAATTTGGCGCCGCCCTCGCCGGCCAGCACCATGACCCACGGCGCCTTGACGTAGGCGATGGCCGGTTGGCCGACGGCCAGGCCCAAGGACTGCACGCTGCCTTCGGTGACGATGGCGACGATGCGGTCGCCGCCCGGCGTGGTGACTTCCACCTCGGCATTGACCGTGCCATCGACCAGGGCGGTGACCGTGCCTTCAAAGACGTTGCGAGCGCTGATTTTCATGGTGTTCTCCTTGAGGGTGATTATCCAGTGAGCTGGCCCGCTTTTCGCTATATACGTCATAGCATAACGAAATCCGCTGAGCACGGTGAGACTGTAATCAATCACGTTGCGCCTATTCAACCATAGCGCCACCTGAAATCTGAGCCAAAACTGCCGTCGACCGCAGCAATTGCGTTATCGTTGTATACATAACAACACAGCGTCAGGAGTCCGACAAAATGGAGCAAATCGCACATCGCCTGCGCAGCCGGCTGGAGGTCGATACCGAGTTCGGCAGTTTTCTCGGCGACACCCGCATCCGCCTGCTGGAAGCCATCGCCACGCACGGCTCGATTTCGCAGGCGGCCAAGGCCGTGCCGCTGTCCTACAAGGCGGCGTGGGATGCGATCGACGCGATGAACAACCTGGCCGAGCAGCCGCTGGTGGTGCGCTCGACCGGCGGCAAGAACGGCGGCGGCACCTTGCTCACCGAACACGGCCGGAAGACCGTCGCCCTCTACCGGGCGCTGGAGGCCGAATACCAGGCGGCGCTCGACCGTCTGGCGGCCAGCATGCAGGACGGCAGCGCCGGCGATTTCGCCCAGTTCAGCCGCCTGCTCAAGCGCCTGTCGATGAAGACCAGCGCCCGCAACCAGTTTGCCGGCCAGATCGTCGGCCTGCGCGAAGGCCATGTCGATTACGAAGTGCGCCTGAAGCTCGACGAAGACAACGAAGTGGTCGCCGTCATCACCCGCGAATCGGCCGAAACGCTGGGCCTGAGCATCGGCATGGAGGTCAGCGCCCTGGTCAAATCGTCGTCTGTGTTGCTGCTCACCGATCCGAATGTACGCACCACCGCCCGCAATCACCTGTGGGGCGAGATCACCCGCCTCCACGACGGGCCGGTCAATGCCGAAATCACGCTGGCCATGAAGAGCGGCAAGACGGTGTGCGCCGTGGTCACCCACGACAGCGTCGAAAAGCTCGGCCTCGCCGTCGGCGGGCAGGCCTGCGCCGTGTTCAAGGCGTCCGCCGTCATCCTCTGCAAGTATTCCTGACCTTCCCGGAGAACCACCATGAGACGCAGCGCCGCCCTGATCGCCCTCCTCCTCTCCACGCTAACCGCCCGGGCCGACGAAGTCCAGGTCGCCGTCGCCGCCAATTTCACCGGCCCGATGCAGGTGATTTCGGTGCTGTTCGAGCGCGACACCGGCCACAAGGCCAGCCTGTCCTACGGTGCCACCGGCAAGTTCTACGCCCAGATCGTCAATGGCGCACCGTTTGAAGTGCTGCTGTCGGCCGACGACAAGACGCCGGAGCGCCTGATCAAGGAAGGCCGGGGCGTCGACGGCAGCGCCTTTACCTACGCCATCGGCAAGCTGGTGTTGTGGTCGGCCGACCCCAAGCGGGTGGACGCCAAGGGCGAGGTGCTGAAAAAAGGCGGTTTCAGGCACCTGGCCATCGCCAACCCGAAAACCGCGCCCTACGGCGCTGCCGCCCTACAAGTCATGGGCAAGCTGGGGGTGGCCGACACCTTGAAACCGCTGTTCGTCCAGGGCGAGAACATTTCGCAGACCCAGCAATTCGTCGTCACCGGTGCGGCCGAGCTGGGTTTCATCGCCTACTCGCAGGTCATCAAGAACGGCCAGATCGGCAGCGGTTCCGGCTGGCTCGTTCCCGGCAACCTCCACGACCCGATCCGCCAGGATGCGGTGATCCTCACCAACGGCAAGGGCAAGCCGGCGGCCATTGCCTTGCTGAATTACCTGAAGGGGGAAAAGGCCCAGGCGGTGATCAAATCCTTCGGCTACGAGCGCATGACGCCAGCCAAAGGCCCGGCTACTATATGACCCAATCCTAACCAACAGAGAACATAACCATGAAAATCGCCATTGCCACCAAGGATTACCTGACCGTCAGCGGCCATGCCGGGCAAGCCGAACACTGGCTGCTCTGGGATCTGACCGAGCATCGTTCCAACCAGTTGCTGCCGGCGCCGAACCGGGTCGCCCTGACCAAGGAACAATTGCTGCATCACTTTCAGGACGATGCGCCGCACCCGCTCGACGGCGTCGATATCGTCGTTGCCGCCAGTGCCGGCGACGGTTTCATCCGCCACATGAAAAAGCGCGGCGCCGAAGTGCTGCTCACCGGCGAGGAAGACCCGACCATGGCCATCTCGCGCATCCTGGCCGGCGAGGCGCTGCCCGACACCCGGTTCGACATCACGACGACGCTGTGTAAACTGCGCGACCTCTTTTCCCGCTACTAACCCGGCCACCGATCCCGCATGGAAAGCACCGACCTCGCCGCCGTCTGGCTGACCCTGAAGCTGGCCACGGTGGTCACCGCCCTGCTCATGTTGATCGGCACACCCATCGCCTGGTGGCTGGCCCGCACCCGCTCGCGGCTGAAAGGCATGGTCGGTGCCGTCGTCGCCCTGCCGCTGGTGCTGCCGCCGACCGTGCTCGGCTTTTACCTGCTGATCACCATGGGGCCGAACGGGCCGGTCGGCCAGCTGACCCAGGCGCTCGGCCTCGGCCTGCTGCCCTTCACCTTCCCCGGCCTGGTCATCGCCTCGGTGTTCTATTCCCTGCCCTTCGTCGTGCAGCCGATCCAGAACGCCTTTGAAGCCATCGGCGAGCGACCGCTGGAAGTCGCCGCCACCCTGCGCGCCAGCCCGTGGGATACCTTCTGGTCGGTTGCCGTGCCGCTGGCCAAACCGGGCTTTTTGAGCGGGGCGATCCTCGGCTTCGCCCACACCGTCGGCGAATTCGGCATCGTGCTGATGATCGGCGGCAACATCCCGGACAAGACCCGCGTCGTCTCGGTACAAATCTACGACCACGTCGAGGCGCTGGAATACACGCAGGCCCACTGGCTGTCCGGCGGCATGGTGCTATTCAGCTTCCTGGTGCTGCTCGCGCTGTACACCTTCAACCCGGCCCGGCAGAAAGCCCTATGAGTTCGGAAATCTGCGCCAGATTTCGCGTCGACCGCAGCGATTTCAGCCTCGACGTTGACCTGACCCTGCCCGGCCACGGCATTAGCGCGCTGTTCGGCCATTCCGGCTCGGGCAAGACCACCTGCCTGCGTGCCATGGCCGGGCTGGAACGGGCGCCGGGCGGTTTTTTCGCGCTCGGTGACGAGGTCTGGCAGGACGACAGCCGCTTCGTGCCGACCCACCAGCGGGCGCTCGGCATGGTCTTCCAGGAAGCCAGCCTGTTCCCGCACCTGTCGGTACGCAGCAATATGGAATTCGGGCAAAAACGGGCGTCGACCGCAAGCAAACGTTTTGCGCTGCCGGAAGTGGCCGACCTGCTCGGCATCGGCCACCTGGTCGAGCGCATGCCGGCCCAGCTCTCCGGCGGCGAACGCCAGCGCGTGGCTATCGCCCGGGCGCTCCTCGCCGCGCCGCAGATCCTGCTGATGGACGAGCCGCTGGCCGCCCTCGATTTGAAGCGCAAACTGGAAATCCTGCCCTATCTGGAGCGCCTGCACCGCGAGCTGGCCATCCCGATCATCTACGTCAGCCATGCGCCGGACGAAGTCGCCCGGCTGGCCGATCACCTGGTGCTGCTCGACGCCGGCCGGGCGGTGGCCAGCGGGCCGCTGAACGAGGTGCTGAGCCGCATCGACCTGCCGGCGGCTTTCGCCGACGATGCCGGCGTGGTCATCGAAGCGGCCATTGCCGAACACGAGGCCGATGAGCTGACTCGCCTGGAATTCCCCGGCGGCCGGATTTTCGTCTCGCGTCGCCACGAAGCGATCGGTACCCGGCTGCGTTGTCGCATCCACGCCCGCGACGTCAGTTTGGCCCTGACGCCCCAAGTCGACAGCAGCATCCTCAACTGCGTCGATGCCACCGTCGTCGATCTGGCGCCGACCGACACCCCGGGCCACGTACTGGTTCGCCTGCAACTTGCCGACGAGCCGCTGCTCGCCCGCATCACCAAGCGCTCGGCCGACAAGCTGGCCATCCGGCCGGGGCTGGCCTTGCGCGCGCAAATCAAGGCAGTGGCACTGCTCGCCTGAACTGCCCAGCCGGGTGTGGCCCCGCCCGGCCGCCGCGCCAATGACAAATGGAACTTTTGTAAAGTTTTGTCGTAAGCCACTGAACTTGCAGCACTTTTCCCGGCGTAGTAGATTCACCCGCTTTGCGTTCGCCGAGTTTAAAGATGCCCACGCGACTCCTCAGACACCTCGAAGCGATGACCAGCCACCGCGATACGGCGCTGCTGGATACCAGCGTGCTGACCTCGTTGCGCGATCTCTTGCAGGTCGAGGACATCCGGCTCTACGACCTCGCTCACAAGGGCGACCGCATCCTTTATGCGCTGACCACCTGGTGCGACCAGGCCGGCGTGCACAGCCGCCACGCGACGCTGGTCGACGACGACTACACGCCGCTCGCCTGCCACCCGCAGATTGCCGCCTGCGTCGCCACCAGCGCGCCCTGCCTGGTGCCCGACGACGACCATCACCTGCACCAGTTCCTGCCGATCTTCATCGACCGGCAGATCGTCGGCTGCTGCGAGATCAACTACCTGACGCCGCCGTCACGGCACAAGAAAGACCTGGCCAAGGGCATCCTCAGCCTCTATCGCAATTACCTGACCCTGCTCGAGGACAGCCAGACCGACACCCTGACCGGCCTGCCCAACCGCAAGACCTTCGAACGCAACCTGGCCCGCCTGCTCATTCGCGGCGACAACCCCCGGCGCGCCAACGGACGGGGACAGGAACGCCGCCATAAGGCCGGCGAGGAAAACTGGCTGGTCATCATCGACCTCGACCATTTCAAGCAGATCAACGACCGCTTCGGCCACCTTTACGGCGACGAGGTGCTGGTCCTGCTCGCCGACCTGATGCGCAAGACCTTCCGCCAGCACGACCGCCTGTTTCGCTTCGGCGGCGACGAATTCGTCGTGCTGCTACGCCACGTCAGCTACGACAACGCCAGGAACACGCTGGAGCGCCTGCGCCGCCAGGTGGCCAGCCATGTCCTGCCGGAAGTCGGGCCGCTGACCGCGACCTGCGGCTTCGCCATGATCCGCCC
>Ga0316605_10000603_pt1 | contig 24164 bp, 14 predicted proteins | sample OWC_soil_day20_n_FD_207666 | JGI IMG/M metagenome (GOLD analysis project Ga0316605, IMG submission 207666) | Wetland soil microbial communities from Old Woman Creek delta, Ohio, United States - OWC_soil_day20_noCT | ecosystem: Environmental > Terrestrial > Soil > Wetlands | place: USA: Ohio...
GTCCATGCTCACGACTTCGGGGCGTGGGGCTCGCTGCGGGTGACCGCCACGGACGATCTTGATCGCCCCGTGAAGGTGACAATCCAGGGCAAGGAACGGCCCGAGCTGAACCTGCCGAAGGACGAGAACGCCAACCACATCGCCGATGCCTGGGAGACCCGCTGGGCCGGCGGCCTCCGGGGCGCCGGCGAGGACGAGGACGCCCAGCCCCAAGGAGATGGCTGCACCGGCGATGTGCTCACGCGCTACGAGGAGTACCGCGGCTTCCGCATGAGCGGCAGCGAGGGCGGGTACGCCGCGGCATCACCCACGGAGATGACCACGGGGCGCCACGTGCGGACCGATCCCCGCGTCAAGGACGTGTTCATCTGCGACCAGCTGGGCTACGGGCTCGGGTTCTTCCGCCAGTCCGGGCTGTGCGTGCACCTCGTCACGGCCGAGGAGTGCGGCGTCACCGAAAAGGGCGCCTTCAACCGCCACACCATCAACCCCAACCGCGACGAGCAGTCGAAGGATGAGCAGTACGTGCTCTGGCTCATGCCGGGCGCCGGCACGCTGGAGGGCGATGACGAGGGCGGCGCGAACATGAAACCGGGCTGGGGAGCTCCAGGTCCGCCCCGGGACTGCGAAGGGGTGTACGTGAACCTGCCGGCCCTGCAGGGAGGCGCGGATTTCGACCTCGCGAAGAAGGTGAAGAACACCCTCACCCACGAGCTGGCCCATGGCTGCCGGGTGAAGCATCACGGCGAGCGGAAGATCCGCGTGGTCAAGGTCGAGTACCTGGCGGCCTTCAAGGAGAAGCCCAAAGGCACCGTCGAGACGGGATCCTGGGACCTCGGTCCGCTGCCGATGGGTAAGACCGGCGCCAGCTTCAGCAGCGGGGACACCCACTGCTACATGACCTACCGGCTCAACTTCATCGAGACCGCCGCGGCGCCGCCCTTCGCCTTGTGGGACGAGGCCGGCGCGCGGCACACGGGCCTCTTCTACGATTGCGGCCCCACGGACTGCGTTCAGACGCAGTTCTGCGACGATCCCTCCACCTGGCGCATCGGGCCCGCGGGTCCCCCCGACGAGGGACGCGGCCGCTGCCTGCGCCAGTTCTGCGTCAACCACCTCAAGCACCCCTGATCGCCGGCGGCAGGCTCAGGCCCGGCCGCCGGCTCCCTGGAGAACCTGAACGAGGTCTACTTCAGTCCGCGCTTCTCCAGCAGCGGCCCCACCTTGGGATCGCGGCCGCGGAAGCGCTGGTAGAGCAGCGCGGGATCTTCCGTGCCGCCCTTGGAGAGCACCTCGGCGCGGAATTTCGCGGCGGTGGCGGGATCGAAGAGGTTGCCCTTCTCCTTGAAGGCCTGGAAGGCGTCGCTGTCCAGCACGGCGCTCCAGATGTAGCTGTAGTAGCCCGCCGCGTAGCCGCCCATGATGTGGTTGAAGTAGGGGCTGCGGTAGCGGGGCGGAATCTCGGAGATCAGCCCCCACTTGGCGAGCGAGGCCTGCTCGAAGGCGGCGGTGTCCTGGGGCTTCGTGGTGGTCAGGGTGTGCCAGTCCATGTCCAGCAGGGAGGCGGCCATGTACTCCACCGTGGCGAATCCCTGGCCGAAGGTGCCGGCCTTCTTCATCTTCGCCACGAGCGCGTCGGGGATCACCTCGCCGGTCTTGTAGTGCCTGGCGTAGAGCTTCAGCACCTCGGGCTCCATCGCCCAGTTCTCCATGACCTGGCTGGGCAGCTCGACGAAATCGCGCGGCGTGCCGGCGGTGCCGCGGTAGCGGCCCTTGTAGAAGAGGCCATGCAGCCCGTGGCCGAACTCGTGGAAGAGCGTCTGCACCTCGTCGGAGGTCAGCAGGGCGGGCCGGTCGCCGGCGGGGGCCGTGAAGTTGCAGACGTTCACCACCACCGGGTCCACCTGCTGGCCGTCCTTGACCCAGGCCTGCCGGTAGTTGCTCATCCAGGCCCCGCCGCGCTTGCCGGGCCGGGGATGGTAGTCCACGTAGATGAGGCCCAGGTGGCGGCCATCCTTCTCCTTCACCTCGAAGCAGCGCACGTCCTTCTGGTAGACGGGCAGGCCCTTCACCTCGGTGAAGGTCACGCCGTAGAGCCGGCCGGCCACGGCGAAGGCGCCCTGGCGCACGGCGTCCAGCGCGAAGTAGGGCTTCACGGATTCCTCGTCGAAGTCGTACTTGGCCTTCTTCACCTTCTCGGCGTAGTAGCGCCAGTCCCAGGGTTCGAGCTTCTGGCCGGGCAGATCCTTGACCATCATGGCCTGCAGGTCGGCCCGCTCCCGCTTGGCCACCTCCAGCGCGGGCTTCCAGATCTGGTCCAGCAGCCCGTAGACGCCCTTGGGATCCTTGGCCATGTTCTCTTCCAGGACGAAGTCGGCCCAGGTCCTGTAGCCCAGCAGCTGGGCCTTCTCGACGCGAAGCGACGCCACCTTGGCCACGATGGCGTTGGTGTCGGTGTCGCCGCCCTGGTTGCAGCGCTCCAGGTAGCCCGTCAGGAGCCGCTTGCGCAGCTCGCGGTTCTGGGCGTATTCGAGGAAGGGCCAGATGCTGGGGCCATCCAGGGTGAACAGCCACTGCCCGTCCTTGCCCGCCTTCTTCGCCGCCGCGGCGGCGGCCATGCGCGTGCCTTCGGGCAGGCCGGCGAGGTCGGCGGGGTTCTCCACCACCATCTGGAAAGCCTTGGTGGCCTTGAGCAGCCGGTCGCCGAATTCCACGCCCAGCTTGGAGAGCTCGGCGTTGATGGCACGCATCCGCACCTGCTGGTCGGCGGTGAGCGCCGCGCCGGAGCGCACGAAGCCCTTGTAGGTGCGCTCCAGCAGCCGGGCCTGGTCGGGGGCGAGCTTCAGGGCTGCGCGGCCCTCCCACACGGCCTTCACCCGGCCGAACAGCTTGGCATTGAGCTGGATGTCATCGCGGTGCGCGGCCATGAGCGGCATCACCTCGCGGTTCACCGCCTGCAGCTTCGGGTTGGTCTCCGCGCCCGTGAGGTTGAAGAACACCGAGCCCACCCGGTCCATGAACTGGCCGGAGAGATCCAGGGCCGCGATGGTGTTCTCGAAGGTGGGCGCGGCCTTGGCGTCCGCGATGAGGGCCACCTCGGCCTTCTGGCGGACCATCCCCTCCTTCAGCGCCGGGAGGAAGTGCTCCTCCTTGATCTCGGCGAAGGGCGGCACGCCGAAGGGCGTCTTCCACTCGGCGAAGAAGGGGTTGGAGGCCGTGGCCGGATCGGCGGCGAGCGCGGGCAGCGTCATGAGGGCAGCCAAAGCTGAAGCGGTGCGCATGGAGGCTCCTGATGGATCATTCATAACCCTAGCATCATCTTACGAGGGAAAACAAATCCCATCCGCTTCGGACCCACTCATAAATAAAGAAAAACGTTGATTTCCATCGATTGCGCCCAGGATGAGCCTGGGCCCGAATCCCAATGAACCGGGGGCCCGCGCAGAGGACTCATGTCCAACGACAAGAAACCCAAGAAAGCCAAGCCCGCCGTGGTGCATGGCGCCACGCACAAAGGCTCTGAACTCTCCTCGCGGTTGGTCGCCCCAGTCGCGGTGTCGGGCCTGAATCCGGCCAAGAAGAAGAAATAGCGACCAGGTTTCCCGGTTCCGCGTCCGCTGGGAGGGGGCCCGGCCGAAGGCGCGCGTGGGCCCCGGCAGCCGTCCGGAATTCGGCCTATCCGCGGCCTTGTCGAGGTTCCATCATGGCTTCACCCCTTTCTGAACCGACCCGTTGGCCCCACCTCGTCCCTGAATCCCGCGATTCCCCCGTGCCGCCCCTGACCGTTGAGGACGCCATGCGCCGCCCCCGGCTCCACCCGATCCTGCGCTTCAACCTGTCTGCGTTCGTCCTGACAGCCTGCCTCCTGAACTGCGCGCACCGCCCCCCGGAACGACGCCCGGTTCCCGCGCCCCAGGACGCCGCCAGGGCCGAGCAGGAGGCCGCCCGGGAGCGGGAGGCCCGCCGCATGGCCGAGCAGGAGGAACGGCGCATGGCGGAACGGAGCGACATGAGCCGCCGGCAGGAAGCCGCGCGGTCGACGCCACCACCGCCGCCGCCGCCGCCGCCCAGGCCCACTCCGGTGGAGGCCAACCCCAACGTGGTGACCGACCAGGGCTTCGCCCGGGTGACGGTCATGTACGGCACGGACCGGAAGATGGACCCCGCCACGGCCCAGTTCGGCGGAGATCGCGGATCCGGCATCAGCTACGGCGAGGTGGTGGTCAGCGTGCCCCACGGGCACCGGACCGGCGAACTGGAGGCGCCCTCGGTCTGGCGTCTGGAGTTCAGCGAGGATCCCCGCAAGCACATGGCCGTCCTCGACCGCGCGTACATGACCCGCACGGCCTTCATGAACCGGGTGAAGGCCCGGCTCAAGGCCCAGGGCCCCGACGCCTCCAGCTTCGTGTTCGTGCACGGCTACAACGTCTCCTTCGACGACGCCGCCCGGCGCACGGCCCAGATCACCTACGACCTCGACTACCGGGGCATCCCCGTCTTCTACAGTTGGCCCTCTCAGGGCACGCTGCAGGGCTACACCACCGACGAAACCAACGTCCTGTGGAGCGAGGGCAACCTCAAGCGCTTCCTCGCCGACCATGCCCGCGCCAGCGAGGGCAAGGACATCTACCTCATCGCCCACTCCATGGGCAACCGGGCCCTCACCGGCGCCCTGCGGCAGCTGTTCACCGAGCAGCCCACGTTGAAGGGCCGGTTCAAGGAAATCATCCTCACCGCCCCCGACATCGACGCCGACACCTTCAAGCGCGACATCGCCCCGGCGCTGACGGCGGGCTGCAAGCGCATCACCCTCTACGTGTCCAGTGGCGACAACGCGCTGCTGGCCTCGAAGAAGGTGCACGGCTACCCACGGGCCGGCGACACCGCCTCGGGCATCGTGATCGTGCCTGGCATCGAGACCATCGACGCCTCGGGCCTCGACACGAGCTTCCTCGAGCACTCCTACTTCGCCACTGCCCCGCCGGTGCTCAGCGACATTCGGCGCGTGCTGAGGGAGGGCCTGCGCGCCGCCCGCCGGGGCCTGGAGTCCCGGCTCGCGGGCGGCGGCGCCTACTGGAAGCTGAAAGGGGACGCCAAGCCCTGAGCGGCTACTTCGCGTCCTTGTCGAAGGCCAAGTTCCGCACCATGTCCTCGGTCTTCCAGGGGGCGGCGCCGCCGCCCAGGTACTTCTGGAACCACTCGAGGTGGGCGTTGTAGTAGACGGGCATGGACTTCAGGTTGTCAGGCCAGTGGCCGTCGTTCTTGAAGACGAGCAGGCGGCTCGGCACGCCCATCTCCTGCAGGCCCGTGAAGAACTGGAGGCTCTGGGTGTAGGGCACGCGGTAGTCGCGCTCGCCGGTGACGACGAGGCAGGGCGTCTTGAAGGCCTTCACGTGGCTGCTGGGGTTCATGCGCTCGTAGGTGGCGGCCTTGTCCCAGGGCGTGCCCGTGAGGTCGTGCTCGGGGAACCACAGCTCTTCCGTGGCGCCGTGCATGGAGCGCAGGTCGTAGACGCCCATCATGGCGGCCAGGGCCTTGAAGCGGGTGGTGTGGCCCTCGAGCCACATCATGGCGTAGCCGCCCCAGCTCCAGCCCATGGCGCCCATGCGGTCCTTGTCCACGTAGGGCAGCGCCGCGAGGTGGTCGGCGACCTTCTCCACGTCGGTCATCACCTTGCCGTCCCAGTCGCCGCTGATGGCGTCGGTGAAGGCCTGGCCGTAGCCGGTAGAGCCATGGGGATTGGGGAAGGCCACGATGTAGCCGGCGCCGGGGTAGACCTGCCAGTCGCCGCGCAGGGTGTCGGACCACATCATCTGCGGGCCGCCGTGCACGTTGAGGATGAGCGGGTACTTCTTCGCGGGATCGAAGCCGTGGGGCTTCACAAGGAACACGTGGATGTCCTTGCCGTCCGCGCCCTTCACGGTGAACTCTTCCGCCGGGCGGATATCCACCTCGTCGGCCACGGCCTGGTTGAAGCTGGTGAGCCGCTTCAGTTCCTTCTTCTCGAAGCCGTAGCGCCACACTTCCACGGGCTCGCCCACCCGGGTCTTGGTGAGCAGCACGCTCTTCTGGTCGGGGCTCACCACGAACTCACGGATGCTCTGGCCTTCGAGCATGCGGGTGATCTTGCCGGTGGCCACTTCCACGCGGCAGAGCGGCCAGCGGCCCTTCTCCTGCACCGTGAACCAGAGGGCCTTGCCGTCGGCGGACCACTGGATGGCATCCACCCAGTTATCCACGCCTTCGGTGAGCACCTTGCGGGTCTTGGCCACGCGGTCGTAGACGGCGAGGCGGAAGCGGTCGGACTCATGGCCCGGCTTCACCTGGAACTTGTAGGCGATGTAGCGGCCGTCAGGCGAGTACTTGGGATCCTGGTCCGCCGCCGGATTGTCGCCGGTGATGCGCCGCGGGGCGCGGTCTCCCTCCAGCGAGATGAGGAAGAGGTCCTGGTTGGTGCTGCGGGCGGGCACCGGGTCCGTGTTGGTGGTGACGCAGACCTCCTTGCCGTCAGGGCTGAGGTCCCAGCTCTGCCAGAAGGCGGGGTAGTCCTGCTGGCCCGAGGTGAGGGCCTCCACCTTGCCCTCGAACGTGGCGCTGAACAGGTGGCTCACCTGGAAGTCCCGCCACTCGGTCCAGTGGCGGTACAGCAGCGAATCCGCCAGGTGCGCCTGCACCGGGCCGGATTCCAGCTTCTCGGCCAGCTGCTTCTGCTTGGCGCCGTCGGTCATGGCCTCGGGGAACACCGAGGCTTCGAACACCACCTGGTTCGCATTCCGGATCACCTTCGGCGAGCCCACGCCCGCTTCAAAAGATGTCACCTTGCGGGCCTCGCCGCCGCTGGCGTCCAGGGCCCAGAGCTGGCTGCCGCCCTCGCGGCTCGACAGGAAGTAGAGCGTCTTGCCGTCCGCCGACCACTGGGGCGCGGTGTCGGCCTTGCCGGACTGAGTGAGCTGCCTGGCCGCGCCGGTGGCCACCTCCAGCACCCAGATCTGAGTATTCCGCTTCGCCGCCTTCAGATCCTGGCTGGACACCTCGAAGGCCAGGCGCGCGCCGTCGGGGCTGAGGCTGAGGTGCTGAACGCCCTTGAGCCGATAGAGATCCTCGATGTGGAAGGCCCGCTTCTCCGCCGCTGCGAGGGGCAGCGTCAGGACCAGGGCCGGAATCAGAGCCGGGATCAGCGTCAGGCGCGAAAGGGGCATGGGATCTCCGAAGCAGAGGCCTCAAGCATGGCACAGGGTCCCTCCCCGTGCGGACGGGGCGGTCCGCGGCGCACCCCGGGATCGAACGCGCCACGTCACTGGGCTATCCTGGCCCATGGCCACGTTAGACGGTTCCGCCTCACCTTCCTCCCCGGCGCCTGGCCGCGGGGTTTTCTGCAACCGGACCCTGAATCTGCGATCGGTGCGGGCCATCGGCTACGACATGGACTACACCTTGGTGGACTACCGGGTGGCGGCCTTCGAGCAGATGGTCTACGCCCAGGCCCGGGAACGGCTGGCTTCCGAGGGCTGGCCCGTGGGCTCGCTGGCCTTCGACCCGCGGATGGTCACCCGGGGGCTCGTGATCGACACCGAGCTGGGCAACCTCGTGAAGGCGAACCGCTTCGGCTTCGTGAAGCGGGCCATGCACGGCACCCGCATGCTCGAGTTCGCCGAACAGCGCGACGCCTACGGCCAGACCCTGGTGGACCTGAGCGATTCCCGCTGGGTGTTTCTCAACACGCTGTTCTCACTCTCCGAGGGCTGCCTGTTCGCCCAGGCGGTGGACCTGATGGACCAGGGCGCCCTGCCCCGCGCCTTCGAGTACGCGAGCCTCTACCGCCACGTGCGGGCGCGGGTGGACGCCCAGCACCTCGAAGGGCACCTGAAGGCCGAGATCGCCGCGGCGCCAGACCGCTACGTGGTGCAGGATCCCGAGGCCGCCCTGGCCCTGCTGGACCAGAAGGCCGCCGGCAAGAAGCTCCTGCTCATCACCAACTCAGAGTGGAGCTTCACCGCGAAGATGATGGCCCACGCCTACGACCGGCACTTGCCCGAAGGCATGACCTGGCGCCAGCTGTTCGACCTGGTGATTGTGGCCGCCCGCAAGCCGGCCTTCTTCCTTGAGCGGGGCCCCTTCTTCGAGGTCGTGGACGAAGCGGGCCTGCTGCGCCCTCTGGCGGGCCCGCTTCGTCCCGGCGGCCTCTACCTCGGTGGCTGCGCCGCGCAGGTGGAGCGGGACCTGGGCATCTCCGGCGACGAAATCCTCTATGTGGGCGACCACATGTTCGGCGACGTGCACGTGAGCAAGCGCACCCTCAGCTGGCGCACCGCGCTGGTGCTGAGGGAGCTGGAGGCCGAGGTGGCGGCGCTGGAAGCCTTCCGCGCCACCGAGCTTCGGCTCATGGCGCTGATGCGGGAGAAGGAGATCCTGGAGGCCCGTCTCTCCCGGGCTCGCCTCGCCCTGCAGCGCCTCCACGCGGGCTACGGTCCCCAGGAAAGCGGCCACGCCCCGGACCTGGAGGCGCGGGTGCACGACCTGCGCGGCGAGCTGGTGGCCCTGGATGCGGAGATCGCGCCCCTGGCCAAGGCCGGCACAGAACTCACCAACACCAGGTGGGGCCTGCTCACCCGCGCCGGCAACGACAAGAGCCACCTCACGCGCCAGATCGAACGGTACGCCGACATCTACACCAGCCGGGTGTCGAATTTCCTCCACGCCACGCCCTTCGCCTACTTCCGTTCGCCGCGCGGCAACCTGCCCCATGATCCAGGCGCAGCCTCGTCCCTGTGAACGGCTGAGGCTGAGACTCCGCACCGGAATGCCCGGAGCTTGACGGAGAATTCAGCGTCCTCGCCTTGCGCCGCCCGACCACGGGACCGATGGTACCCCTGCTCCGCGCAGGAGGATGCCATGTTGACGGTGCGTCCCGCCTCGGTCGCAGGCAGGTTCTACCCGGGCGAGGCTGCCGCCCTTCGGAAGGAGGTGGACCGCCTCCTCGCGGCAGTGGCCGTACCGCCGGAAGAGCCCACGCCCAAGGCCCTGATCGTGCCGCATGCGAGCTACGCCTATTCCGGCGCGGTGGCGGCCTGCGCCTATGCGCGCCTGATCCGCGGTGGCGGCGACCTCGAGCGGGTGATCTTGCTGGGCCCCAGTCATCACGCGGCTTTCCAGGGCCTGGCCCTGCCCGAGGCCGATGCCTTCGAGACGCCCCTCGGCGTGGTGGCGGTGGATACGGCGATGCTTGCCCACATCCCCCAGGTGCGCCGCAGCGAGGCCATCCATGGCTCCGAGCACGCCCTGGAGGTGCAGTTGCCCTTCATCCAACGGGTGGCGCCGGATGCGAAGCTCGTCCCCCTGGTGGTGGGGCAGGCGCCGCCCCGTCAGGTCGCGGATGTGCTGGACACCTTGTGGGGCGGCCCGGAGACCGTGATCATCGTGAGCTCGGACCTGTCCCACTACCTGCCAGACCGCCTTGGCCGCGCCATGGATCGCGAGACCGTCCGGCAGATCCTGCACCTGGACACGACCCTGGAATCCGAGCGCGCCTGCGGAGCCATCCCCGTGTCGGGTTTCCTGGAGGCCGCAAAACGCCGGAGACTGCACCCGGTGCTCCTGGACCTGCGGAACTCGGGCGACGCGACGGGTGATCTGGAAGAGGTGGTCGGCTATGGGGCCTTTGCCTTCTTTGAGACCGGGCAGCCCTGAGCCGGATGGCTCCCGCCTGGCGAGGATGGCCCGGCGGACCATTGCCGAGGCTCTGGGCTGCGCCCTCCCATGCGACTCGGACGACGCCAGAGACGCACCCGACGCCACCTTCGATGGACCGGGGGCCTCCTTTGTCACCCTCACCCAGGATGGCGAACTCCAGGGTTGCGTGGGCGGACTCGCACCCCACCCGTCGCTGGCGGAGGGGGTCCGGCGGCACGCCCTGGCCGCGGCCTTCGACGATCCCCGGTTCGAGGCCATCACCTCGGAGCAGCTCCCGCGGCTGTCGGTGGAAGTTTCCCTCCTCTCGCCCCTGCGCCCCGTGGCCTGCGCAAGCGAAGCGGATCTGCTGCAGCGGCTGCGGCCCGAGGTGGACGGTCTCGTGCTCGAGGCCCAGGGCCGCACGGCCACCTTCCTGCCCCAGGTCTGGGAGAGCCTGCCCGCCCCGGCGGATTTCCTCGCCGCCCTCAAACGCAAGGCGGGCCTGGCCTCCCGCGCCTGGCCGGCCGGAACGCGGGCCTGGACCTACACCACCGAAGCCTGGCGGGACGAGCCCCGCACGGCGCCGCCCCGCGCGGCCGACTTCACGGGACCAGAGGCCGCCGGTTTCCTCTTTCCGGCCAGACACTGGCACCGGCTCGCGGACGGCCGGCTGCGCTGCGATGTCTGCCCCCATGGATGCGCCCTCCGTGAAGGCCAGCATGGCCGCTGCTTCCTGCGCCAGAGGAAGGGCGGTCGCCTGGTGCTGGCAGGCTACGGACGCACCAGCGGACTCTGCGTCGATCCCATCGAGAAGAAGCCGCTGCACCATTTCCTGCCGGGATCCAAGGCCCTCTCCTTCGGCGCGGTGGGCTGCAACCTGTCCTGCCGGAACTGCCAGAACTGGCACCTGTCCCGCTCCCGCGATCTGGGGCGGCTCCACGAGCGCGCCGCGCCGGAATCCATCGCCACCGCCGCCCGCCGCTTGGGCTGCCTCAGCGTCGCCTTCACCTACAACGAGCCGGCGATCTCCCTCGAGTTCGTGTCGGACGTGGCCGAGGCCTGCCACGCGGAAGGCATCGCCACGGTGGCCGTGACCGCGGGCTACTTGAGGGACGCCGCACGGCGCGATGTCTTCGAGCGCCTGGACGCGGCGAACGTCGACCTGAAGTTCTTCCGGGAGGCGACCTACCGCCAGGTGACCGGAGGTTCGCTCCAGCCTGTGCTCGACACGCTGAGATACCTCGTCCACGGGACGGACGTATGGACGGAGATCACCACCCTCCTCATTCCCGGGCTGAACGATTCCGAGGCGGAGATTCGCCAGCTCTCTGAGTGGATCGCCGATGACCTGGGGGTGGAAGTCCCCCTCCACTTCAGCGCGTTCCATCCGGACCATCGGATGCTGGACGTGCCGCCCACGCCTCCCGACACGCTGCGCCGAGCCCGGGCCCTGGCCCGGGAGGCGGGCTTGAAGCACGTCTACATCGGCAACATCCACGACCCGGAAGGCGCGACGACCTATTGTCCCGGCTGCGATCAGCCCGTGATCCGGCGAGCGGGCTTCGGCCTCCTGGATCGCCTGCTCGATGCCGAGGGCCGCTGCGAGCGCTGCGGTGCCCACGTGTCGGGCCGATTCGACGCCTCGGCGGTCGGGAGTGCGCGGTTCGCCTCGGCGCCGGGGCCTCTCCGGTGAGGGTCCGGATGCGCGGCGGGCCTGGCTCGGCCCAGGGGGCTATTTCCCCGCGTAGACCGTCAGCCCGTAGCGCTCGGCATCCCAGGGCGCGTCGCTGTTCCAGTGGCCGTAGGCGTGGCTTTCATCCGTGCGGAACCGCAGGGTGTAGGTCCCCTTGGGCAGGCTGACCAGCTCGTCGGCCAGCCGGTTCTTGGACGCGCCGCCGGCGTGATGAGTGCGGCTGCGCTCCATCACCCAGACCCGCTTGCCGGCGGCGTCCTCGATCCAGGCCTCGTCGGCCATGTCGTCCCCGTCTGCTTCCGCGATCGCGTGGATCCGCACAGTCCGGCCGGCGGCCAGGGTGAAGGGCGCGGTCCGGTCCTGGGCATTGCCCACCCGCACCAGCTCCGCCAGCACGGACCACTCCAGGGGCTTGGTCGCGGTAAAGGCGGCGAGGTCCGCGTCGGCGGGGAGCGCCAGCGTGAGGCCATACATGGCCGGATCGCAGGGAGGCGCGCTGTTCCAGTCCGCGGGGGAGTGGGAGTCGTCGGTGATGAAGGTGGCCTCGTAGTCCCCGGCGGGCAGCTGGATGGTTTCCACCTGGCGCCGGTTCTTGCGGGCGCCGCCGGCGAACTGGGACTTGTCCATGGTCATCTCCCAGACCCGGGTTCGGGTACGGGCATCGAGGATCCAGCCGTAGTCATGCATGCGCCGGCCGCTGCCCTCGCCCTCGCCATAGACATGCAGCGTGACGGGCTTGCGCAGGTGGAAGGCCTGGGTCCAGTGTCCGTCGTCGGTGGCGGCGGGCAGGGCCACCACGATGTTCTTCCAGCGCAGAGGCCCTTCGAAGGTGTTCACCTCCGAGACCTGTCCGCCGGGCAGGTAGATTTCCATGCCGTAGTTCCCCACCTGCTCCCGCCAGTGGCGCAGCAGGCTGACGTCGTCTGCCCCGAAGGCGGCCAGGAATCCCTGGTGGCGCTCGCCCTCCCTGGCGGCGAGGGAACGCCGGTCGATGTTGCGGCTCCACTGCGCGAAGAGCAGGCTCTGGCCGAAGCCGTGGTTGGCGAAGTAGGCCTCGTAGCTGCCCGCGGGCAGGTCCAGGTACTGATCGGCGACCCGGTACTCCCAGTCGCGCTTGGTGTTCGAGCCGTCCATCTGCCAGACCACCTCCCGAGTGGTGGCGTTCAGGATCCAGCCGTAGGCGAACAGCGGCGCGTCTCCCGAGGCCCGGATGATCCGCCGGAGGCCGGCGCCCTTGGCGTAGACGTGCACCTTCGTGGCGCGGGGCAGCGTGAAGCCCTGGTGGCGCACCTCGGCGCTGTCGAGGTTGTGCAGCGCGACGATGCGGGGCTCGCCGGCGCGCAGGGCCGAAGGCACGCAGGCGGCCATGAGCAGGAAGAGGGTCACGGCCTGGACCATGCGAAGCAGGGCGGCGCTCTCGGTCAGGAACACGGTCAGCATGGGACCCCCTTGGGACAATCCCAAAGTACCCCTCTGGAACGGGCCGGTTGCACAGGATCGGCGAACGGCGGGTGCCTGCCGGCGAACGGCGACTCCGGCTCGAGAAAGCCCGGGTCCTAGAGTTTCGCCCACTCCGCCAGCACCCGCTGCGCCTGGAGGAGGGGGCCGTCCGCAGTGCCGAGCAGGGGCAGGCGCACGGCGCCGTCGGGGGTGAACTGGGCACCCTTCTGGGCCCCCACCCAGGCCATGAGCTTCGCCGGGTCCAGCGCGGTCTGGGGGCTCAGGCGGAACTTGAGCTGGCCCTTCTCCACCGCCACTTCCGAAACCGCCAGCGCCTGTGCCCGCAGCTTCACCTTCAGCAGCTCGAAGAACCGGATCGTGTCGGGGTCGTCCTCGGAGATGCGGCCGAAGCGGTCCTCCAGATCCAGCTTGTAGAGCTCGAGGTCCTTCTCCTCCCGCAGCCGTGAGATGCGCTTGTAGGCCACCAGGCGCTCGGCGGCCTGGTCCATCCAGCGGCGGCTCAGCTGGGCGCCGGGGGCCAGGCCGTCCACCTTCACCTCGAAGGCGGTGCTGGGCTGGCCCTGCAGGTCCTGGAGGGTTTCCTCCAGGAGCTTCACGTAGAGTTCGAAGCCGATCTCGTGGATGCGGCCGGACTGCTCGCCGCCCAGCAGGTTGCCCGCGCCGCGCAGCTCGAGGTCCATGGCCGCCACCCGGAAGCCCGAGCCCAGCTCGGAGAAGTCCTCCAGGGCCTGCAGGCGCTTGCGGGCATCCTCGCTGATCTCGTGCTTGGGCGGGATCAGGAGGTAGGCATAGGCCGGCACGTCGCTGCGGCCCACCCGGCCCCGCAGCTGGTAGAGCTGGCTGAGCCCGAAGGCATCCGCCCGATGCACGATCAGCGTGTTGGCGTTGGGCACGTCGAGGCCGTTCTCCACGATGGTGGTGGCCACCAGCACGTCCACCCGGCCTTCCATGAAGGCGAGCATCACCTGCTCCAGGCCGTCGTCGCTCATCTGGCCGTGGCCCACGGCCACGCGGGCATCGGGCACCAGCTCGCGCACCCGCTCGGCGATGGCCACGATGGATTCCACCCGGTTGTGCACCAGGTACACCTGCCCGCCGCGGCGCAGCTCGAACTGGATGGCGGTCTGCACCAGCTCGTCGCTCCAGGGCGCCACCACCGTCTCGATGGCCAGCCGGTCTTTCGGCGGCGTCTCGATGAGGCTGATCTCCCGCAGGCCCGTGAGGCTCATGTGCAGGGTGCGGGGAATGGGCGTGGCCGACAGCGCCAGCTGGTCCACGTTGAGGCGCAGTTTCTTGAGCTTTTCCTTGTGGCCCACGCCGAAGCGCTGTTCCTCGTCCACGACCACCAGACCCAGGTCCGCGAACTTCACCTTGGCGCCCAGCATCTGGTGGGTGCCCACCACGATCTCGATCTTTCCGTCGGCCAGTTCTTGGAGGATGCGCTTCTGGTCGGCGGCATCCACGAAGCGGTTCATCATCTCGATGCGGATGGGGAATCCCGCGAAGCGTTCCTTGAAGGTCCTGAAGTGCTGGAAGCAGAGGATGGTCGTGGGGCAGAGCACCGCCACCTGCCGGCCCTCGAGGGCCACCTTGGCCGCGGCGCGCATGGCCACTTCCGTCTTGCCGAAGCCCACGTCGCCCACCAGCAGGCGGTCCATGGGCCGGGGGGATTCCAGGTCGGCCTTCACCGCCTCGATGGCCTCGATCTGATCCGGCGTGGGCGTGAAGGCGAAGCTGGCATCAAAGGCCGCCATGTCGGGGCCATCCGGGGGATAGGCGTGGCCCTTCTCCAGCTTGCGCTGGGCGTAGAGCTTCAGCAGCTCGTCGGCCATGTCGCGGATGGCCTTCTTGGCCCGGCGCTTGACCTTGGCCCAGGAGGCCCCGCCCAGCTTGTCCAGGGGCGGCAGGTGGCCCTCGGCGCCGGTGTAGCGCTGCAGCAGGTCGGCCCGCTCCAGGCTCACGTTGAGCTGGCCGCCGTCGGCGTAGCGCAGCTGCAGCACCTCCTGCTCTTCGCCGCCCACGGTGAGGGTGGCAAAGCCCACGAATTCGCCGATGCCGTGATCCAGGTGCACCACGCGGTCGCCGGGCTTGAGGTCGCGCAGGTCAGACAGGAAGGCCGCGCTGCGGGATTTCTTCGGCGCGGCCTGGATGGCCTTCCGGCCGAAAACCTCGCGCTCCGTGAACACCAGAAGGGAGGGTTCTTTCAGGTGGATGCCGGCGCTGAGGCCCAGGTGGATGGCGCGGCAGCCCGCCTCGGTGCCGTGGCCCTGGGGCAGCTCGTGGTCCCGCAGCAGGTCGTGGAAGCGCTCCCTCATGCCCGGTGTGGAGCCGGCCAGGAAGACCCGGTGCCCCGACAGCGACAAATCCTGCAGGTGCTCGGCGAACTCCGACAGCCGGCCCTGGAATTCTCGCACCGGCTGGGCGGCCAGGGGCACCGTGGCCTCGCTTTGCCATTCCGTGAGCCGCAGGGTGGCCTTGCTGGGATCGCCCGGCTGGAAGCGATCCTCGAAATCAGGGCACACCACGCCGCCCCGGCGCAGCATGGCCAGGCCCTCCTCGATGCGCTGCCGCTCGGCGTCGCGCAGGGCCTCTTCCCAGGCATCATCCAGCCGCACGCGCAGGCAGGGCGGCATCCAGTGGACCAGCTGGCCCTTGGGCTGCGCGAGCAGGGGATGGAACAGTTCCTCGCCCGGGAAGTGGCCGTGGGTGGCCAGCCGCGCCCGGCGGAAAGCCAGGTCGTCGCCGGGCTCCTGGGTGCGGTCCGCCCGAGAGGCCACGGCCCGCAGCAGCGCTTCGCCGTCGCCCCGCTCGCCTTCGAAGCGGGGGTAGAGGGTGAGGGATTCAAGGGCCTCGCCCGTGCGGCGCTGGGTGTCGGGGTCGAAGGGGCTCAGGCGCTCCAGCTCGTCGCCGAAGGTCTCCAGGCGCAGGGGCTGGTCGAGGTGATCGGGCCAGAGGTCCACCACCATGCCCCGCGAGCTGAACTCGCCGGGGCCGGCGGCCAGCTCCGCGCGGCGGTAGCCCAGGGCCACCAGGGTCTCCAGCAGCAGCTCCCGCGGCACCTCCGCGCCGACCCGGAGCTCCAGCTTCTGCTTCTGGAACCAGGTGGGATGGGGCAGTCTCTCGCAGGCGGTCAGGGGGCCCGTGACGAGCACCTGCACCCGCCGCTCGAGCAGCGCCACTAGGGCGGAAAGCCGCTCGCGGAGCACCATGCCCGGAGGGCTGCTCTCGCCGCCCGCGTAGGCCGCGAAGCCGGGGAAATGGGCCACGCCCGCCTCGGGCAGCAGGGCCTGCAGATCCTGCGCCAGGGTGCGCGCCTCGGCCTCGCTGGGGGCATCCACCCACAGGGACTGGATCCGGCCCTCCCGGCTGATCCACCGCGCCAACACCAGGGCCAGAGCCGGCGGCGAGGTCCAGCGGAGGCGGGCGCCCGGCGCGGTGTAGCCCTCCGCCGGCGCCTCAGCCAGACGCAGCAGATCCTTCAACTCGGGTGACGGGACAACCATGGACCTTCCAGATTGCCTCATCCCGGCCCAATAGACGAGGGTTCAGATCTCGCGCACCGCCCAGGCCCGGGGCATGAGGACGCGGTCCCACCACACGCCCGTCTCGCTGCGCTTGCCTACGGCGAGGAACATGTTCACTTCCGCGCCCCGGGGAAGGTCCAGCAGGGCCTTGGCCCGCCAGGGATCGAAGCCCTCCATGGGGCAGCTGTCGTAGCCTTCGGCCCGGAGCGCCAGCATGAACTGGGCGGCGGCGAGGGCCGTGCTCTTGTGGGCCATGATGCGGAGGTCCTCCCGCGCCATGAGGTTGGGCGTGGGCTTGAACCAGGAGAGCAGGCGGCTGGCGAGGCGCTTCACCGGTCCCAGGATGCCGAAGGGGCCGGTGGTGTAGACCAGGGGGATGATGCGCTTGTAGTAGGCGGTCTGGCTCCGGCGCAGGGGGCCGCGGCTCTCGAAGATCCTCAGAATCTCGTCGCGGTTCCGCTTCCAGAGGTCCCGGCGGGTCACCAGGGCGATCAGCAGCGGCGCCGTGCGGGCGGAGAGCTGGTCCAGGCAGGCGGCGTTGGCCGCCTGCCTGGACTTGGGGTCGCGGATGATCACGAACTCCCAGGGCTGCAGGTTGCTGGAGCTGGGTGCGAGCCGGGCCGCATCGAGGGCCCGGTCGAGCACCTCCTGGGGCACGGGGTCGGGAAGGAAGTCCCGCACCGTGCGCCGGGACTCCACCGCTGCGTAGAACCCGGGCTCAGGCATCGGGGGCTTCCGCCAAGGGCGGCTCGCTCACGGGTTCGAGTGCGGGCCGGCCCAGCCGGTGGCGGAGCCAGGCCCAGGCCTTGGCCAGGCTCATCTCCTCGATGATCTCGAAGAACACCGGCACCACGATGAGGGTCAGCAGCGTGGAGGTAATGAGGCCGCCGACCACGGCGCGGGCCATGGGGGCGCGCATCTCGGCGCCGGCGCCCAGCGCCAGGAAGAGCGGCAGCATGCCGCCGATCATGGCGAAGCTGGTCATGAGGATGGGCCGCAGCCGCACGGTGCCCGCCCGGACGATGGCCTGGCGGCGGGAGATGCCCTCCTCCCGTTCCAGGTGCAGCGCGTGGTCCACCAGCAGGATGGCGTTCTTGGTCACCAGGCCCATGAGGAGGATCATGCCGATGCTCGTCATCATGGACATGGAGTCGCCGGTGACCAGCAGCATGAGCACCATGCCCACCATGGAGAGCGGCAGGCTGGCCATGATGGCCACGGGCAGCTTGAAACTCTCGAACTGGCTGGCCAGCACGAAGTAGATGAAGAAGACCGCCAGCAGGAGCGAGGTGCCCATGTAGCCCGCCGTCTCCTTGCTGTCCCGGGTCTGGCCCAGGAACTCGACGCGGACGCCTTCGGGCAGGCGCCCGCCCGCCTTCAGCTCGGCCACCTTCTGGGCTGCCAGGGCGCTCACTTCGCCCAGCGTCGAGCCGTCGAAGTTGGCGTCCACTTCCACTTCCTCCATCAGGTCGTGGCGCTGGAGCTTGGCGGGGGCGATGCCCTCCTCGAAGCGCACCACCTGGTTGAGGCGCACCAGCGGGTGCTTGCCGCCGCCCAGGTCCTTGGTGCTCTGCACGGTCATGCTGGCCAGCTGAGCCGTGAACCGGCGCTGCTGGTCGGCGAGGCGCACGCGCACATCGCGCTGCTCGCCCTTCTCATCCTCGTACTTGGCGACTTTCTCGCCATCCACCAGGGGGCGCACCATCTGCGCCACCAGGGCCGGGCTCACGCCCAGGTCGGAGGCGGCCTTGCGGTCGATGACGAGCCGCAGCTCGGGCTTGCCGCTGTCCAGGCTGGTCGTCACGTCCACCGCGCCGGGCACACTGCGCAGCGCCTCCTTCACCAGCGGCACGGCCTGGATGACCGCGTCCCGCTCGGGCGCCTGGACGGCCACCATGATGGGATACGCGGTACCCCAGTCGTTGACGGCGCCCACGGCTGCGTCCACCCCGGGCACCGAGCGGAAACCCTCGCGGATCTGGCGGCGGATCGCCACGTGGCTGGCCCGCTTGCCTTCCTTCAGCTTCACGTAGATGCCACCGGCGTCCACGGTGCCGTTCAGGCCCGTGCCGATGGTCGTGTAGGTGAGTTCCACGCCAGGCACGGACTTGATGGCCGTTTCCAAGGCCAGGGCCTTCTCGCGGGTGGCCGCCAGGCTGGAGCCGGGCTCGGCCTTGAAGGTCACCTGCAGGTCGCCGCGGTCGTAGTCGGGCATGAAGTTGTTGCCGAGCAGGCCCGAGAGGCCCATGGCCAGCACCCAGGTGCCGAAGCCCAGGCCCATCACGGTCCAGCGGTGGTTCAGGGCCCATTCGATGGCTGTCTTGTACACCGCCTCCCAGCGGTCGAGCATGCGGCCGAAGGCCTCGACGCTGCGCATGATCGGATTGCGGCCCCGGTAGTGCACGTGGGCGTCGGCGCTCTTCTCGTGTTCGGGATCAGGCCACACGGCGCTGAGCATGGGATCGAGCGTGAAGCTCACGAACAAGGACACCGCGACCGCGAAGGCCACCACGATGCCGAAGGGGAAGAAGAACTTCCCGACGATGCCGCCCATGAAGGCCACGGGCACGAACACCGCGAGGATCGAGAGCGTCGTCGCGATGACCGCGGGGCCGATCTCGGCCGTGCCCTCCCGGGCCGCGGTGACGTGGTCCTTGCCCATTTCTGCGTGCCGCGTGATGTTCTCGCGCACCACGATGGCGTCGTCGATGAGGATGCCGATGGCCAGGCTGAGGCCCATGAGCGTCATGGTGTTGAGCGTGAAATCCAGGGCCCGCATGACGATGAAGGTCGAGATCACCGACACCGGCAGCGTGAGGCTCGTGATGAGCGTGGACCGCCAGCTCTTCAGGAAGAAGAAGACGATGATCACCGTGAGGAGGCCGCCCACGTAAATGGACACGTTCACGTCCTCGACGTTGTCGATGATGAACCGGGCATTGTCCTTGGCGGTGACCACCTCGACGCCCTGCTGCTCCAGTTCCGGCTTCAGTTCGTGGAGGGCCTTCTCCACCGCGGTCACCATGGCCACGGTGTTGCCGCCGATCTGGCGCTGGATCTCCAGGGCCACCACGTCCTTGCCGTCGAGGCGCGCCAGGCTGCGCTTCTCCTTGATGCCGTCCACCACCGTGGCCACTTCCCGCAGCTCGATGGGCCGGCCTTCCTTGTTCCCCACGATCACGTGGTCGAAATCCGTCACGGACTTGGCCTTGGCGTCCACCTTCACGGACACCTCACGGCTGCCCTGCAGGAGGTTGCCGCTGGGGATGGCGAGGGTGTCGGCCGACAGGGCGTTCTTCACGGCCTGGAGCGCGAGCCCCTGGGATTCGAGCTTCTGGGGGTCGATCTGGACGAGGATCTCGCGGGTGCTGCCGCCGGCCGCGTCCACCTTGCCCACGCCGGGGATGTTCTCGATGCGCCGCTTGAGGAAGTCCTCGGCGACGCGGGTGAGCTCGCGGTCATCCATGCCCGCGTGCTTGGCGTCGGGCTTCACCACCAGGGAGAGCACGGGCAGCTGGGCCGGATCGAACTTGGAGATGACGGGCTCCTCAATGTTGCTGGGGAGGTCGCGCCGGATCTGGCCGATCTTGGTGCGCACATCGTTGAGGGCGTTGTCCACGTTGCGGCCCAGGTGGAACTGGATCACGAGGGTGCCCAGGCCTTCCTGGCTGGTGGAGCTGATCTCCTTGATCTTCTCGATGGGGTTGACCGCCTCCTCGATCTTCCGCACCACGTCCTGCTTGACGGACTCGGGGCTGGCGCCGGGGTAGATGACGGACACGGTGACGGTGGGGATGTCGGTGTTGGGGTACTGGTCGATGCCCAGGCTCTTCACGGAGAAGAGGCCCAGCACCACCAGCGCCAGCATGATGCAGACGGTGAATACCGGCTTTCGGATGGAGAGGTCAGACAGGAACATGGTTCACTTCCCCCCAGCGACGGGCTTGGCGGTGGGCTTGGCGGGGGACTGGGACGAGGGGCTGTCCACCACGCGCAGGCGACTGCCCACGGCGACCAGATCCTTGCCGCTGTCGATGACCTGGGTGCCGGCCGCGAGGCCGCTCACGGGACGGAAACCGTCCTGTTCGGGCCCCAGGGCCACCTTGCGGCGGGTCGCCACATTCTGCTCGGCCACGAAGAGCTCGGCGTCCCGGTCCTGGGCCTTCAGCAGGGTGGCGGGCAGCGCGGGCTGGCGGGTCTCACCTTCGCCGAGGATGACGCCTTCCACGAAGAGGCCGCCCTTGAGCTGGCCATCCACATTGGGCACCTCGAGGCGGACACGCAGGGTGCGGCCGTCCTGGGAGAGGCTGGGGCTCACCTGGGCGACCCGGCCCTCCACCAGCCGCTCCAGGCCTACCGCACGGAAGGTGGCCCGCTGACCGACCTTCACGGCGCTCATGGCCTCGGTGGGCAGATCGGCGCGGATCTCCAGCTTGCGGTTGTCCACCACCTCGAAGGCGGTCTGGCCGGGGTTCAGCATTTCGCCGGGCTGCACCAGGCGCCGCGCCACCTGGCTCGCGAAGGGCGCCACGAGGCGGGCCTTCTTCAAGCGGAGGCGGGCGAGGCCGAGGTTGCTCTCGGCGGCCTGGGCCGCGGCCTTGGTGGCGTTGTAGGCGGTCTCGGCCTGCTGCGCCGCCTGCCGGGTGATGCTGCGCTTTTCGAGCAGGGCCACCGAGCGGTCGTTGTCGCGCTGGGCCTGCAGAGCCTGGGCCTTGGCCTGGGCCAGTTGGGCCTCGGCGGCCTGGACGCCCAGTAGGTAGTCGTCTTCGTCCTGCGCGCCCAGCAGGGCGCCGGCGGCGACGGTGTCGCCCTCCTGCACCGCCACCCGGGTCACGCGGCCGGTCACTTCGGCCTTCAGCTCGGCGCGGTTCACGGCCAGCAGGGTACCTGTGAAGGCCACGGCCGGACGGAAGGTCCGCTCCTGCACGGGCACGAGGGTGACCGCCACCGTGCCTTCGGCCTTCACGGTGGCCTGATGGTTCAGCTCCGTGTTGCGCTTGCTGCGGTGGAGGGTGGCGGCGCCGGCGATGACGGCGACGGGCAGAAGGATGTAGTAGATGGCTTTTCGGTTCATGGTCAACTCCAGGGAATGCCGGTCGGGATCGGAGCGGGCATCAGGCGTCGCCTGAGGCGGGGTGGGGATTCCGGGAAGGGGTGATCCTTCCCGGCGCAGGTCAAAGCGGGGGCAGGCCGAGGGACCGACGCTGGTCGAAGCGGGCCGACCACAGGCCCAGCTCCGCGCGGCGGCGCTGACTCTCGGCCTGGCGTTCGGCGCGTTCGGCCTGCAGGAGGTCCAGCGACGTGATGAGGCCCTGCTCGAAGGATTCCCGGCTCATGCGCAGGGCCTCGAGGGCGGCGTCATGGGCCTTCCGGGCCGCTTCATCGAGGGCGATGGCTTTCTCCAGCTCGCGGTCCGCCGTGCTCTGCTCGATGGCCACGGACCGCTCGCGGTCCACCCGGGCCTGCTTCACCTGCTCGAGCTGCGCGGTGTTCTGGGCCCGCTTGCCCGAGCTGCGGAGCCCGTCGAAGATGGGGAACTTCATCGTGACGCTCACCTTCCAGGTGTCGTACGGCTCCTTGAACAGGTTGTCCGACTTGCCGGCCTGGTAGCCGTAGCTGGCGCTGAGGTCGAACTTGGGGCGCAGGTCCGAGGTGATGATTTTCTCGTTGGCCCGGTACATCGCCTCCTGCTGCTTCAGCTGCGCGAGCTCGCTGCGCTCGGTGCCCACGGGCTTCGGCCCGGCCTCGGGCAGGCCCAGGGGCGCCAGGACGAGGGGCGCCTTGGGATCCAGCCCCAGCTGGCCGTTCAGCACTTCCACGGCCCGCTTCACCTGGGCGTCGGCCTGCAGGGATTCGGGGATGACGGCCAGCAGCTCGCTCTCGGCGCGCAGGCGGTCCAGCTCTGTGGCCGACTGGGCCTCGAGCTTGGCCTTCACGTCCGAGACGAACTGCTCGGCCGTCTTGCGCCGCGTCTCGATGACCTCCCGCTCCGCCTGGGCCGACAGGACGCCGAGGTAGGCCTTGGCCACCCCGTGCAGGACCTCGAGCTCGGAGGTGGTGAAGGCGAAGGTGGCCTCCCGCTCGCCCATCTTGGCGATGTCGATGGCGGTGCCGAGCTTGCCCCAGTAGAAGAGGGGCTGGGTGAGGTTCGCCTGGCTGGTGTAGATGCTGCGGGCACCCACGAGCGATGAGGGCGACAACCCGAAGGTCGCGGCGCTGTCGGCGAAGCCGCTGTTGAGGATCGAGACGTCCCGCGCGCGGGTGAAGTCGCCCACGAGGGTCAGCTGGGGCAGCGCGTCGGCACGGGTGCTCGTGATGAGCCCCTGGCGCTCCTCGACCCGGGCCTTGGCGGCGCGGAGCATGGGGTTTTCGGCCCGGGCCCGGGACAGGGCCCCGGCGAGGTCCAGCGTGAGGGGCGCCGGAGCGTCAGCGGGCGCCGGAGCCTGGAGGGCGGGTGGGGAGATCAACAGCATGTCAGTTCCTCGCCTGGGGGAAGGCCTCGGGGACGCCAAGGCCCCGCAGGCTGAACCCGATGTGGTGTTGGATGACCTTCTCGAGGTCCTCCGGGTACCCCGGATTGCCGCTGAGGAGGCGGATGATCCCCAGCGAATTCCGGAAATGGATGATGTGGCCCTGGATGCTCACGCCCATGGCGAAGATCTCTTCCTGGTCCAGGTCCGGCCGGAGGATCTGCAGGCAGTTGGTGAGGTGGGTGACGTAGGGCTTGAGCTGCTCCAGCAGCAGGGGCGCCGACGCGGGACGCGGCGCCTGCATCTCGCGGGCCATCAAAATCATGGCGGCTTCGTCGATGGGATCGCTGCCCTGGCAGGACATCAGCTCGATGAAGAAAGCCCGGATGTAGTCCTTGAAACCCTGGAGCGCCGCCTCCCGGGCGCCGGGGGTGTCCGCCGGGGGAAGCGTGGCCAGTTCGGACACCGCGCAGGACTTGCGGCTGAAGATGCCCCGGAGGGCCTCCAGATAGAGCCCCTCCTTCCCCGCGAAGTGGTAGGCCACCAGGGCCGAGTTGGCCTTGGCGCGCTGGGCGATCTCGCGGATGCCCGCGCCATCGAAGCCCTTTTCGGCGAAGGTGAGGATGGCGGCCTCGATCAGGCGATGCCGCGTGTCAGGTGAAACATCCGCGTGCTGTGCGTTCATGGGCCCCATTTCCAATCAACCGATTGAGTAACAAGCTTCCAAGTTTAATCAATCGATTGACTCAGTCAACCCCAAAAAGATGCCCTGGGGGGCCCTTGATATATGACTTGACGGTCGTAATAGGAATTCTAGATTCGGAATATGGATTCGGAGTTCCCCATGACCCTGGACCGGAAGAACCTTGAAAAGCAGCAAAGAAAGAACCTCCTGCTGGAAGCTGCCAGCCTCGTGTTTGGCCGGAAGCCCTTCGACGAGGCCACCATGCAGGAGGTGGCCGCCGAGGCTCAGATCGGGATGCAGGGCCTCTACGAGCACTTCTCCTCCAAGCAGGAGCTCTACGAGCAGGTGATGCTGCGCCGGGCCGAGCGGTTCTTCATCGAGGCGGAAGAGGCCCTCCGGGTGGATCGCCCCCCCCTGGAGCAGCTTCGGGCGATGTTCCTCACCTACGCCAGCCAGTTCAAGGGCCGGGCCATCTGGCTCCCCATGTTCATCCACGACCGCGTCTACTACGACTGGGGCTTCGAATCGCGGTTCCTGCCCCGCCTGAAGGAGATCTACGAGACGGAGCGGATCCGCCTGAAGACCATCCTCCGCCGGGCCGTGGCCGCGGGGGAGCTGCAGGGGCTGGGCGACGAGTTCCTCACCCAGCTCTGCTTCGGGGT
>Ga0316605_10000605_pt1 | contig 24139 bp, 27 predicted proteins | sample OWC_soil_day20_n_FD_207666 | JGI IMG/M metagenome (GOLD analysis project Ga0316605, IMG submission 207666) | Wetland soil microbial communities from Old Woman Creek delta, Ohio, United States - OWC_soil_day20_noCT | ecosystem: Environmental > Terrestrial > Soil > Wetlands | place: USA: Ohio...
CAGTATTATGTGCTTCGATATCATAAGGCTATGGAAGCCCTCAATGTGCTGCCTCCGAGCATTGAACCACACGCTTCGGCTCACATTATGGAGCAGATTGATTTTACACAAAAAATTCTGGACGCGGGTTTTGCATACGAAAGTGAAGGATCGGTTTATTTTGATGTAGAAAAATACAACAAGGAACATCAATACGGCAAGCTTTCGGGTCGGAATATCGAGGATATGCTCGAAACAACGCGTGATCTGGACGGACAAAGCGAAAAACGCCGAAGTGTGGATTTTGCCCTCTGGAAAAAAGCGGCTCCCGAACATATTATGCGCTGGAAATCGCCGTGGAGTGTAGGTTTTCCGGGGTGGCACATGGAATGCTCGGCAATGGGAACAAAGTACCTGGGTGAAGAATTTGATATTCACGGCGGAGGAATGGATCTGATGTTCCCGCATCACGAATGCGAAATCGCACAATCGACTGCCGCGCTGGGCAAAGAAACTGTTCATTACTGGATGCACAACAACATGATTACCATTGCCGGTCAGAAAATGGGTAAATCGCTGGGCAATTTCATCACACTCGAAGAATTTTTCACCGGAAGCCATAAACTGCTAAGCAAAGCATTCAGTCCGATGACTATCCGGTTCTTTATTTTGCAGGCACACTACCGCAGCACGGTGGATTTCAGCAGTGAAGCGCTCGAAGCCTCCGAAAAAGGACTGGAACGACTGATGGAAGGATACTCTAGGTTGCAGAAACTCACCGCCGGAGAAAAATCGACTGTCGATGTCAGCGGATTGCGCCAAAAATGCGAAGCTGCCATGTGTGATGATCTGAATACCCCGATAGTGATTTCACATTTGTTCGAAGCGCTGAAAGCCATCAATCTGGCACACGATGGGAAAGAGACCATTTCGGCCTACGATCTGGATGAATTAAAATCAGTTTTCGGACTTTTCATAGAAGATATACTGGGATTGAAAACGCAAAATGAAGCAAATGAAAGCACTGATGCATACCGGAAAGCAATTGATTTGCTTCTGAATATCCGCCTGGAAGCCAAGAAAAACAAAGACTGGGCAACCAGTGATAAGATCCGTAATGAACTGACAGCACTTGGTTTCGAAATAAAAGATACCAAGGACGGATTTGAGTGGAAAATATAAAAAACAAAATTATGGAAACAACAAGACAACAAAAAATAGCACGACTATTGCAAAAGGAATTGGGTGAATTATTTCTACTCTATGCCAAAAAGATGCAGGGAACACTGATTACAGTAACCGCAGTACGTATCAGTCCAGATTTGAGTGTGGCCCGTGCACATCTCAGTATTTTTCCGGCCGATAAAGTGAAATCGGTTCTTGAACAGGTTAATGCAGATACAAAATCCATTCGCTTTGATTTGGGAAAAAGAGTGCGCCATCAGTTGCGTATCATTCCCGAACTTTATTTTCACATCGACGATAGCCTGGATTATCTGGAAAATATCGACAATCTCCTGAAACAGGACCAAAAAGAAGACTAAAACCGAGGAATGGCCGAAAGCAAATCACATAAATCTGGTTCGTTGAAGTTTCCGGTATGGGTGGCAAAGCGATATCTTTTTTCAAAGAAATCGCATAATACCATCAATGTCATTTCGGCAATTTCGGCAGCAGGAGTTGCTGTGGGTACGCTGGCACTCGTTTGTGTGATGTCTGTTTTCAACGGATTTGAATCTTTGATAGAAAGCATGTTCTCGGCGTTCGACCCCGACCTGAAAATTTCTCTCGTCGAAGGCAAAACGTTCGATGTGAGCAGTCCTGAATTTCAGCAGATCAGAAAAATGAAATCCGTTGTCAATTTCACCGAAGTAATTGAAGAAAATGCGCTTCTGCGTTTTCGGGATAAACAGATGCCTGCAACAATCAAAGGCGTGAGCAACGATTTCAGGGCAATGACGCGCATCGAAAGCATCATGTTTGATGGTGAATTTGTGCTTACAGACAGCATTATCAATAAGGCAGTAGCGGGAGTGGGTGTGGCAACAGAACTGGGGATGAATTCTACCCTGTTTGACCCGTTGGTAATCTACGCACCCAAACGAACGGAACGTATCAACATTCTTCGTCCCGAGAGCAGTTTCAATACTACCGATGCTTATGTTTCAGGCATTTTTATTGTAAACCAGGCCGAATACGATAACAAATACGTATTTCTGTCTGTCGAAACGGCACGCGACTTGTTTGGTTACGACAAGAATACAGTTTCTAAGATTGAGTTGAAGATCGATCCTTCTGAAAATCAGCTGACAGTACAGAATGAAATTAAGAATATTCTGGGGAAAAAGTTTAAGGTTCAGAATCGCTACGAACAGCAGGAAAGTTTCTTCAAAATCATGAAAATAGAGAAATGGATTACCTACCTCATCCTCTGTTTTATCCTGTTGATAGCTGTGTTCAATATCATTGGTTCGCTGTCCATGCTGATTATTGATAAAAGGGATGATATTCAGACACTGCGTAATCTTGGAGCTGACAACCTGCTTATCAAACGTATTTTTATTTTTGAAGGGTGGCTTATATCGGCAGTGGGAGCAGTGGCAGGGATTATACTCGGCACGGCTATTTGTTTGTTGCAGGAGCATCTGGGCTTGTTGAAAATGGGCGAAGGTTACGTTGTGGATGCCTATCCGGTGGTTACTCATTTCTTGGATATTTTACTCGTGCTTGCTACGGTGCTGATAATGGGCTTGTTTGCATCACTTTATCCGGTGAAATACATCAATTCCCTGAAGGAGCCTGATTAGGCAATAAATCTGTCGGAAATTATTATTTTTGAAAAAAAGAAATTTTTAAATACCGGTCGATAAATGAAAATCAAAATATACCTGACAAGTCTTTTATTGCTGTTCATGCTGGCTGCCTGCGATAACGAAAGTCCTGTGAAACCTTATGTTTATGAGAATGAACCTGAATTTACGTGGGGATATGGTGCGTTTTACGGCAAATATTACAGCAATTATAACCTGAACAATAATGTGCTGTCGTTAAATCTGTTTACCAGTGGTTTGACGATCAACGAAAACAACGAACTGACAGGTATCGGTCAGTATCTTATCCTGGAGGATGTGTTTGTTTCGCCACAGGATAGTACGCTTACTCCGGGAACTTACACTTTGGCCGAAAGTGGTGAGCCTTTTACATTCTTCAGTGGTTCGAAATTTGAAGACAACAACGAAGAAGTGCCTTCAGGAGCTTATATGTATTACATCGAAGTCGATGAGTCCAAGTCAAAAATTGTGTATATCAAAGAAGGGATATTTACCGTAAGCAGGCAGGGTAATGGCATTTATAGCATTGACATTCAGTTCAGGACGAATGAAAAAACAGAAATAAAGGCACATTTTAATGTCCCGCTGGATTTCTATGATCTGTCAGCTGTGCCACCGGCTGCGAACGCTAAGCGATTTCTGAGAATGCAAAAGCGTTAGTCATTTCTTTTGTCCACGCCCCAAAGCAACTTATTTCTCAATGTCTCGAAAAATGTATGATTCAATGGTTTGAGTACCTTGATGTCATAATCAGCTTTACGGATGCGTAGTCTTGTGCTTTGATCCATCACTTTCGAACGTCCGTCGAGAGAAATCTGATAGCTGTTGCTGCGGCTCACAACTTCCAGTTCAACTACCCAGTCGTCGGGTACAATAAGTGGCCTTACATTGAGACTGTGAGAAGCAACCGGCGAAATCACAAAGCTTTTTGCCTGAGGTACAACGATGGGACCGCCAACACTCATCGAATAAGCGGTAGATCCGGTAGGGGTCGAAATAATCAGACCATCAGCCTGATAACTGTTAATCAGTTCACCTTTTGTTTTAGCATGAACAATAATCATCGACGAACTGTCCTGTTTCGAAAGAGCTACATCATTAAGTGCATAGGGAGCATCTAAACGTGTTCCATCCAGTGTTTCTACCTTCATTAGGCTTCTTTTTTCGATGGTGTATTTATTATCAAAAATTCCCTGCAATGCCTCAATTACTTCATTTTTGGCAATATCAGCCAAAAAACCAAGCCTGCCTGTGTTAATACCCAGAATAGGAATGTTTTTATTGCCGATACGAGCAGCGGTGTTCAGAAAAGTGCCGTCACCACCAATGCTCAGCGCCAGATCAGCAGAGAAATTATCACCCGAAATAAGCTCTTCGTTTTTGAATGACATCTGTAATGTTTCGTGTATGTAATTTTGCATGTACTCATCCAGCAAGACTACAATGTTTTTATCATGAAAAAAGCTGATTATCTGCGAAACCTGAAGTCCGAGTTCAGTCCGGTGAAGATTCCCAAAAATGGCTATTCTATAACATTCTTTTTCTGGCATAAAGTCTGACAGGGATTTGTGTTATTTTCAAAATCATTAAAAAATACGAAAGAATAAAATCTTTAATCGAATACTCGTTTTTTTGAGTTATTTTTGCAAATATGAATTCATTCAAACATACAAAGAAACGAAATGGATTTGATATTAACAAATAAAATTTGAGTTTAAGAAATCTGAATGATGAAATAAAATAAGCAGATACTCACCGGAAAATGAGTAAACTATTTTTCTTCTTACCCTACTAATTCTGCAAAAAATGACTACATTAAGTGTAAATATAAATAAGATTGCCACCTTGAGGAATGCACGCGGAGGCAATGTCCCCGATGTTTGCAAGGTTGCTCTTGATTGTGAAAAGTTTGGAGCCGAAGGTATTACAGTACACCCACGCCCGGATGAGAGACATATACGTTATCAGGATGTTCTGGAGTTGAAATACGTACTTACTACCGAATTCAACATTGAAGGAAATCCGATACCTGAATTCATCAAACTCGTCAAAACCGTGAAACCGGCACAGGTAACTCTGGTGCCAGATGCTCACAATGCAATCACCTCCGATGCAGGTTGGGATACTAAGGCTCAGCTGGAATTTTTAAAGGATGTTGTTGCCGATTTTCAGCAGGCAGGAATTCGTGTTTCAATTTTTGTGGATACCAATCCGGAAAACATAGAATATGCGGCAAAAACCGGAACAGATCGTATTGAACTTTATACAGAGCCTTATGCGTCCGGCTATTTCCAGGATAAGGCAGCAGCCGTAGCTCCCTTTGTAGAAGCTGCCAAATTGGCCAAAAGTCTTGGGCTGGGAATCAATGCCGGACATGATCTGAATCTGGATAATCTCAACTATCTGCATCAGAATATTCCCTGGCTCGAAGAAGTTTCCATCGGACATGCACTCGTTGCCGATGCTTTGTATTTAGGACTGGAAGAAACAATAAAAAGGTATAAAACAGCGTTAAAATAAAACTGTAAATATATCCCTGAACAGGAGCATATTTACCTAAAAGCTATAAATCAGAAAATTAGAAATTTAAGAAAATGAACCTACTCGTAATTTTACAGGCAGTAAATGCTGCAGTAGCAGAATCTGCTCTGACACAGGCAGCTCCGGAAAAAATGAATTTGTGGACAATGGCTGTGTATGGAGGACCCATCATGATTGTATTGGCTGTGATGCTCGCACTTGGAGTGTATATTTTTATCGAACGACTTGTTACTATCAATAAAGCATCGCAGGAAGATAAGTCATTTATGAACCGGATCAAGGATTATATTCATGATGGTAAGCTGGAATCGGCTCAGAAACTTTGCCGCGATACCGAAACACCAGCTGCACGCATGGTTGAGAAGGGGATTAGCCGGTTGGGTCGTCCGATGAGCGATGTGCTTGTGGCTATTGAGAATGTTGGAAACCTTGAAATTGCTAAACTGGAAAAAAGTATGGGTATCATGTCAACCGTTGCTGGTGGAGCTCCTATGCTTGGTTTCCTTGGTACGGTTACCGGAATGGTTCAGACTTTTTATACGATGACACAAAATCCTTCGGGTGTAGTTCAGCTGCGCGACTTGTCAACAGGTATGTATCAGGCTATGGTTACTACGGTTGGTGGTTTAATTGTGGGTATTCTGGCATATTTTGCTTACAACTATCTGATTTCCAAGATAAACTCCGTGATGCGCAAACTGGAATCAAATACACTGGAATTCCTTGATTTACTCAATGAACCGGTAAAGAAGTAATTCAAAAAGAGATTATTTCTTTATAATTCAATGATTACTAAATGAATGAATAAACTGATTATAAAATGTCATTAAAAAGAAAATACAGGACAGATCCTTCCTTCTCGATGTCATCGATGACCGACATTATTTTTCTGTTGCTTTTATTCTTTGTTATATCGTCCACGATGACTACTCCGAATGATATCAAACTGAATTTGCCTTCGAGTAAGTCTGAAAAAGCAACAAAAAAAGTAATAGCCAAGGTATCCATTGACCGCGAGGGGAATTATTTTATTTCACGAAACAACGAAAAATCCATACCGGTAACCCCCGAATCACTTGAACCCTATATACTAAATCTGGTGGCTCAGGATACAACTACCTATCTTGCTCTATATGCCGATGAAGAAATTCCATATAAAGAGGTGGTTCGTGTACTGGATATTGCAAATCAGAATAAACTGAAACTGGTGATTGCTACAAAGGCAGTTACAAATACAGAAGAATAACAATTTTGGAGAAATCAAAAATATACGGTATTATAGGTTCGGCTATTTTCTGCTTGCTGACATTTCTGATCCTGTGGCTTGTTATGATGCCTGCTCCCCAAATGCCTGAAGAAGATGAAGGTATCATGGTGAGTTTTGGCGATAGCCCGGAAGGTGCAGGGCTGGGTGGCGGTGGAGTGATAAAAGCTGACATCGATAATGTACAACCAACTCCGGCATTATCAGTTCCAACTCCGGCTGCTGCTTCACGTCCTCAGGAATTACTCACTCAGGACGATGAAAATGCAATTGCAATAGCAACCCAAAAGAAGAAGGAGCGGGAAAAAAAGCGTGAACTGGAAATGCAGAGATTAGAACAACAAAGACAGGCTGCTGCAGCCGCCGCCGAACAAAAACGGCAGCAGGAGGCTATTTCCAAAGCCAATGATCTGATGGGAGGGTCTTTTGGCAAAGGTGGTGGCTCAGGTAGTGGAACGACAACAGGCGATACCCGTCAGGGAAATCCCGCAGGAAGTGGTACATCCGGTGGACACGGATGGTCGCTCAACGGACGGTCGCTGGTTGGCTCGCTTGCCACACCTTCTTACCCGAGCAATGTGGAAGGTAAGGTGACAGTAGCTATACGTGTGGATGCCAACGGGCATGTGACCAATGCAAGTGTTGGCTCACCTACCACAATTTCTGATGCACAAACCCGCAACGCGGCTGTTTCTGCAGCCCGCAATACCCGTTTTTCGGGTGGTAGCGGAGTGTCAGTGGGCACTATTACATATAATTTCAAACTGAAATAGTCACAATATAAATTACAGGAATATGAAAAAGGTATTTATTTTTCTTGCCGATGGTTTTGAAGAACTGGAAGCTATTGCACCAATCGATATTCTTCGTCGTGCAGATATTCCGATTGTATCTGTCTCTTTGACAGACAGTAAAACAGTCACAGGTGCGCATCGGATAAAAGTGATGGCCGATCAGCTTTTTTCCGAAACCGATTTCTCGGATAATGCATTTCTGGTATTGCCCGGTGGAGGTGAAGGAACGAAAAACCTGGCAGCCCATAAGCAACTGAATGAATTGCTGCTTCATCAGTTTGAAAGAAATAAAAATCTGGCTGCCATTTGTGCGGCTCCGTCGGTGTTTGGAAACCTGGGTATTCTTTCCGGTAAGGAGGCAACCTGTTATCCGGGCTTCGAGGAAAAACTCGTTGGAGCTGAGATCTCCGGTCAAACTGTTGTTAAATCGGAGAATATTATCACAGCAAAAGGTCCGGGAGTTGCCATTCAGTTTGCATTAAAAATTGTAGAAACACTGAAAGGCTCCGAAGTTGCACATGAAATTGCTAAACAATTAATTTTTTGAGTAAAAAATAAACTGAATGATGAGAAAATTACTATTTTTTTCGCTGGTAATCTTATTAACGGCTTGTAATAACTCCGGAAAGTTTTATGTAACCGGAAACATAGCAGATGCCGAAAAGAAAATGCTTTATTTTGAAAAGACGGGGCTTGTTAAAGACAGTCTGATTGATTCGGTAAAACTTGGAGCCAATGGAAATTTCCGATTTAAAAGCGCCCTTGAAGAATATCCCGGATTGTATAAACTGAAACTGGAAGGGCAACAACTTGTTCTGGCAGTTGACTCCACAACAGGGAAAATTGAAATCAAAGGAAAAGCGTCGGGCCTGATAGCATCTGAAATCAATGGTTCTGTTCAATCGGTCGAAATCCAGAACCTCCGTAAGTCGGTCATTAAACTGCAGCAGGAAGCCGACGGACTTAACGCTGCCCAAAATTCAGCAGATTCCAAAGCAGTGCTGGATACCTTTATTCAACACGTATCCAGTCATAAGAAGAAAGTAATTGACCTTATCATGAAGAATCCGCGCTCAATGTCGGCCTATTTTGCACTTTATCAGCAGGTGAGCGGCACTTATCTCTTTTCACCGTTTGATAAGGAAGACCGTCCTTTCTATTCTGCAGTTGCAACTGCATTTACGACCTATATGCCTGAATTCGACCGTTCGAAAAATCTGTATAATCTCGTTATTGCAGCCATTCAGAACGAAAGAGAAGGACGACTACAGAAAGCCTGGCAGGAACTTCAGAACACTTCCGCTGCCGGTTTTATCGATATCGAACTAAACGATGCAAAAGGAGTTGCCCGTAAACTGTCATCACTTACCGGTAAGACGGTTATCATTGATTTTTCCGCCTTTGAATCGGAAAATAATGTGGCTTACACCTTTGAACTTAGAGATATTTACAATAAATACTCTTCGCAGGGACTCGAAATTTATCAGATTTCACTGGACCGAAACGCCATGCTCTGGCAAAAATCGGTTGCTAACCTGCCCTGGATTTGTGTAAGAGATGCCGATGGCAGTGTCGCCAATATGTATAATGTACAGTCGATACCCACGCTTTATCTGATCAACAAGCAGGGAACCATCATTGGACGTTACGGAGATGTTCGTCAACTTGCAGCCGATATCAGTAAGGTTCTCTGACACTATTTAACAACACGATATGTATGAAAACTCAGCTATCGTGTTTTTTTATTTTAAATAAGTAAGAGAAATTGAAAGCCACGCTCACAGCTTACATTAAAAAAACAGCAACAGAAATCGGATTTGATGCCGCAGGCGTTGCCCAGGCTGATTATCTGGCTGAAGATGCTGCTTTTTACAAATCTTGGCTGGAAAGTGGCTGTCAGGCCGAAATGACTTACCTCGAACGCAATCAGGAAAAAAGGCTCAACCCCGGGTTGCTTGTAGATGGATGCAAGTCGGTCATCGTTGTACTGATGAATTATTTTTCCGAATCAGAACAACCCTCGCAGGCACCTAAAATTGCAAAATATGCCTTCGGAAGCATTGATTATCACACCATCATCAAGGAGAAACTATTACATCTTGAGAATGGAATTATAGAAAATTTCGGCGCCGATTGTTTTAATTCTGAACAACAACACCGTTTTGTGGATTCGGCTCCCGTAATGGAGCGACGCTGGGCGCAGAGGGCAGGACTTGGCTGGATTGGCAAAAATAAACTGCTGATTAATCCCGAAATAGGTTCGTTTTGTTTTATTGGTGTTTTGATGATTAACAAAGAACTTGAATACGATGAACCGGTTCGCGACCGTTGCGGTAGTTGTACCCGCTGTCTGGATGCCTGCCCGACAAAAGCCCTGACCCGGCAGAAAGGTTTGATTTCAGCCCGGTGCATATCTTACCAGACCATCGAGAAGAAAGGGGAAATAACAGAGGAAATCCGTCCCGATTTGTCGGGTTATGTGTTTGGTTGTGATATCTGTCAGGATGTTTGTCCGTGGAACAAGAAAAGAGCAAAAGTCAACTGTCATTCCGAATTTATTACTGTTGATGAAATTTTACGATGGGGCAAAAACGAATGGTTAACGATGAAGCAGGAAGAGTTTAACCGGATTTTTAAGAATTCAGCACTTCGGAGATCCGGTTTTCAGAAATTAGAAGAAAATATCAGCTATGAATACAGAAAAGACACCTGAGGTATCATCCCGCATATACTGGCAGATGTTCATTACATTTGTCCGTATAGGTGCATTTACAATCGGAGGCGGATATGCCATGATACCGCTCATTCAGCGTGAAGTGGTACAAGTCCGGAAATGGATAAGCCCAAAAGAATTTATTGATATGCTGGCGCTGGCTCAGTCGGCACCGGGGGTTATTGCTATCAATACAGCTATTTTTATAGGTTACAAGATAAAAGGAATACGTGGAAGTATTGTAACGGCTCTTGGTTGTGCATTGCCATCATTCGTAATTATTTTACTGATTGCCATGGTTTTCAGTAATTTCAAAGACAATGCGATTGTCGAACGGATTTTCAAAGGAATTCGTCCCGTTGTGGTAGCACTGATTGCCGCTCCGCTTTACAATATGGCCAAATCGGCTGGAGTAAACTGGAAAACCATTATTATACCGTTGCTTGCAGCATTGCTTATCTGGGGATTGAATATATCACCCGTATGGATTGTGATGGCTGCCATTGCAGGTGGAATTATTTACGGAACAGTACAAGCTAACAGATTAAAAAACAGGAATTAATGGGCATTGAAATATATATACAGTTGTTTCTGTCATTTTTCAAAATCGGGTTGTTTGGTTTTGGAGGTGGATATGCGATTATATCGCTCATTCAGCACGAAATAGAAATACATGGCTGGATGACCAACAGCGAATTTACCGATATCATTGCCATTTCGCAGATGACGCCCGGACCTATCGGTATTAATAGTGCCACGTATGTGGGCTATACAGCTTCAGGCACCATTCTGGGTTCAGCCGTTGCGACTTTTGCCATTGTATTACCATCCTTTATAATCATGCTCACGCTATCCAGATTTTTCTTTGTGCTTCAGGGAAATAAATATATGGAGTACGCTCTCAGCGGACTTCGACCGGCAGTAATCGGTCTGATAGCCGCCGCCGCACTGGTGCTGATGAATACCGAGAATTTTATTGACTATAAAAGTATCATTATGTTTGCAGTTGCATTCTTTGCATCCTTCAAATTCAAATTGCACCCGATTCTCTTAATAATTCTGGCTGGAATAGCAGGTTTAATTTTATACTGATTTCTGCCGGAGAGATAAACATCTATGCACTTTAAGGAAGTTAGAAGCATATTATCGTCCAAAAATGGCATGAACCTGTACCGCGGATGTACTCATGGTTGCATTTACTGTGATTCCCGCAGTAAATGTTATCAGATAAACCATGTATTCGAAGATGTGGAGGTTAAATCAAATGCTCCGGAACTGCTCCTTCAGGCATTGAAAAGGAAACGGAAAAAGTGCATGATCGGGACCGGTTCCATGAGCGATTCGTATCTGCCGTTGGAAAATCAGCTCCTGCTAACCCGTCGTTGTCTCGAAATAATAGAAGAGAATGGATTTGGCCTGAGCATACTTACGAAATCGAACAGGATACTCCGAGACCTGGACCTGTTGATAAAAATTAATCAGAAAGCAAAATGCGTGGTACAGATGACGCTTACCATCTTCGATGAAAACCTTTGCAAAATAATAGAACCAGGCGTCTGTACTACCCGAGAGAGGTTTGAAACGCTGAAAATAATGCATGAAAACAATATCCCAACCATAGTTTGGCTTTGCCCGATATTACCATTTATAAATGATTCTGAAGAAAATCTGACCGGTATCCTGAATTATTGTATTGAAGCCGGAGTGAAGGGAATACTTTGTTTTGGATTTGGAATGACCCTGAGGGAAGGTGACAGGGAATATTATTACAGCAAGTTGGATGAGCATTTTCCGGGATTGAAAGAAAAATATCAGCATAAATATGGAAATGCTTATGAAATTAAGAGCGACAATAATCCAAAGCTGATGAAAATTTTCAATGAAACATGCGCAGCAAATCATATCTTGACCGACGTAAACTCTATATTCAGTTTTCTGCAAGAATTCCCTGAAAACAACAGAAACAGTCAATTGGATTTATTCAGTCAGGAATGATTTTGCAAAATCGACAGGAAATGATTTAAAATTTGTAAAAGTTCCTCTCCTACACACTGGTGGAGAGGAACTTTTGCATTCCAGGAACTTCGCGGATTTTTTAGTTTATCCATTTCCGGATGCCCTTTGTCAATTTCAGTTAGCTTTGAGCGGAGTTTATTTTTATTCGTTTATTGGCGGAAAATAAGTATATTTGCGTTGCAATGAACAAATAACTGACTTAATTCGCATGACAGCTTTAGGAACTTTTGAACTCAATAATATATATCAGGGTGACTGTGTGGAACTTCTAAAGAAAATTCCTGATAATTCGGTCGATCTGATATTTGCCGATCCGCCCTACAATCTTCAGCTCAACGGTGATCTGTATCGTCCTGATTTGTCGAAAGTTGATGCCGTCGATGATGAATGGGATAAGTTTGATTCATTTAGCGAGTATGATCAGTTTACGAACCAGTGGCTTACGGAGTGTCACCGCGTACTCAAACCCACGGGAAGCATCTGGGTCATCGGCTCGTATCACAATATTTTCAGGGTAGGAACCGCGCTGCAGAATATCGGTTTCTGGATTCTGAACGATATCATCTGGGTGAAATCGAACCCAATGCCCAATTTCAAAGGTACCCGATTCAACAATGCTCATGAAACGCTTATCTGGGCCACAAAATCCAAATCTTCGAAATTTACATTCCATTATCATTCCATGAAAGTGATGAACGACGACCTGCAGATGCGCAGTGACTGGGTTATTCCCATCTGTCAGGGCAACGAACGAATAAAAGTGAACGGAATGAAGGCTCATTCAACCCAAAAGCCTGAGGAGCTGCTCTATCGTGTGCTGATTTCCTCCTCCAATCCGGGTGATGTCGTGCTTGATCCGTTTTCGGGAAGCGGCACTACTGCTGCAGTCGCAAAACGTCTCGGCAGAAAGTACATTGCCTTCGAACGGGACGAATTTTACATCCGTGTGGCCCGTGAACGACTGGAAAAGATTACGCCTGTTGATGGAAAAATTACGGGATACCCCATAGAAAACCGAATTCCGAAGGTCCCTTTCAACAGCCTGATTGTTGAAAATTACATCCGGTTGGGGGAATTGCTCTATTCGAAAGACGGAAAGGTCAGTGCCACAGTCAATGCTGACGGGACACTGCTCCACGATGGCTTTGTGGGCTCTATACACAAAGTGAGCGCCAAAATCCTTAACCGGTCGAATAACAATGGCTGGAGCTTCTGGTATGTAATGCGTGACAATAAGCTGGTTAGTATTGACACGTTACGGTATGAATATGAACAGAAATACATTAAAAACAAGATAACATAAATTGTAAATAGCCTGCAATGCCTTATTCGCTGATTAATCCTGGCGTTTATGACTGTAAATGTTGTCCCACCCGCTGCGACGGTATTACAGTGCCTAAGTTTGACTTCGGGCGGGATACTGCTTTTTCCGAAGCTGTGGAAAATGAGGTTATCAATTATATTAACCGGTATTATCCGGCCCTTTTTGCCATAAAAACCAGTCAGGATGGATATCCTGATATCGAGGTGTGCCGTATCGACTCGTCCCAAGTCTGTTTATATATCGAAATTAAAGTACAATCCCGTACGTTTATGTCTGTCCGGAAATACCTGCCTGATTCCGGTCTATATCCTTCCGAAACTCTTGCTCTTAACCTGAGCGATCTGGAAAGATATTTTGTTGTGAAGGAGAAGGAAAATGTTCCTGTATTCATTACCTGGTGCCTGTTAAACCGTCCCTGCGTAGTGGGTGCTGAACCCGACGGTAAACGTTTTTGTTCTCAGAATTTGGATGAACTTCAGAAAATCAGATTGATGGATAAAAACAATTACCGGAGATTTCGGAGGGCATCGGGTGATGGCGATGTGGTAAACGGGGTGCACAAGGGTGTGGTTGTTAATTATCACTATTCTATCCGTGAACTGTTCGTAGGTCTGCCCGATCTGAACAAACTGTAATTACCATAAGCAATATGAAACAAGCGGCCTGCAGGTCGCTTGTCAGTTATCTTCCGGAAAGAATTTTGGAAGTTTGTTTGTTATACGAATAATCAGATGTTTTCAGTTTAACTCTGACCAAAAGAACCTCCGATAATATCAAGCAGTTCGTTGGTGATGGCTTGCTGGCGCGATTTATTGTATTGCAGATTAAGTTCCTGCAACAGGTCGTCGGCATTGTCGGTAGCTATCTGCATGGCAATGGTACGTGCCGCATGTTCCGATGCATTGGAATCCAGCAGCGCTGTGTACACTTTCAATCTCAATACTTTTGGTATCAGATCGGTCATTATGTTAACCCTGTCCGGTTCCACGATGTAATTCAGTTGTCTGCCGGTGTTTTTTTCATTACTGACTTCAAGGGTGATAGGCAGGAGGGTTTCATCAACCAGCACCTGTGAACTTTTATTGTTGAAATGATGGTAGATCATTTCAACCTTATCGATACTTTTATTAATGAAAAGTTCCATCAGATCGTCAGCCAGGTTCTGAGTAGCGGGATAGGTAGGTTTGTCGGCCAGTTCATCAAAATTATCGGCGAAGTAATCCATTTTCTTCACAACACGGGCAATTTTTTTACCTACCGGATAAATCAGGATATTTTCTTTTCCCAGATGGTTGTAGCGTTCCAGTACAGTGTTCAGCCTTTTTGCTACATTGGAATTGAAACCTCCGCAAAGGCTCGAGTTGGATGAAAAAACCAGGATGGCAACGCGTTTCACCTCACGTTGTTCGGCATAGACAGAGTTGTTCTCACTTTCCGCGCTGAGGAAGTTGTTTAAAATGTGAGTCAGTTTGCGTTCATAAGGATAAAAATTTTCAATCCTTTTCTGTGCTTTACGCAATTTTGCAGACGACACCATCTTCATCGCCGAAGTGATCTTCTGCGTTGACTTTACCGACTGAATTCTTGATTTTATTTCCTTTAATGAAGCCATGATTCGGACTGTTAGACTGATAGAGCCATGATATATAGAACAAAGATCAAAGAACAAAGATCAAAGAAATTTGACTCGTAATTTTATGAACTCAACAATATAAACTATAAACTATAAACTATAAACTGCAAACTATAAACTACAAACCGGACTTTATATTCTTCTTGCAACTTCTTCGGCCGTTTTTTCCAGTATGGATGTTACAGTGTCGTCAATAATTCCTTTTTTGATTACATCCAGTACATCTTCCTGGTGTGTAAGTTCCAGTGTGCTAAGGAATTCCTTTTCAAATTCGGAAACCTTATCAAGCGGAACTTTAGAGAGCAGACCATGTGTGCCGCAGTAAAGCACAGACACCTGTTTTTCTACCGCCATTGGCTGATGGAGCGACTGAACCAGCAAGCGGGTATTTTTCTGTCCCTTATCAATGGTCATGGCAGTCACAGCATCCATATCCCCGCCGAATTTGGTGAAGGCTTCCAGTTCACGGAACTGAGCCTGGTCAATTTTCAGCGTACCAGCCACTTTCTTCATGCCCCTGATCTGGGCTGTACCACCTACACGCGATACCGAAATACCCACGTTGATGGCAGGACGGTTACCCTGGTTGAAGAGGTCTGTATCGAGGAATATCTGACCGTCGGTAATGGAGATTACATTCGTAGGAATATAGGCTGACACGTCGCCGGCCTGTGTTTCGATGATAGGCAATGCTGTAAGCGATCCTCCTCCCTTTACCCTGTCTCTGAGGGTATCGGGCAGGTCGTTCATGTTTTTGGCTACCTCTTCCTGGTTGATAATTTTGGCGGCACGCTCCAGCAGACGGGAGTGCAGATAGAAGATATCGCCCGGATATGCTTCACGACCAGAAGGACGACGAAGTATGAGCGAAACTTCACGGTAGGCAACCGCCTGTTTCGATAAGTCATCATATATTACAAGTGCATGACGTCCTGTATCGCGGAAATACTCTCCGATAGCAGCACCCGCAAAAGGAGCGTAGTATTGCAGTGCGGCAGGATCAGATGCATTGGCGGCTACAACGATGGTATATTCCAGTGCATTGTGTTCTTTCAGCGTATTAACGATATTGGCAACGGTTGAGCCTTTTTGTCCGATAGCAACATAAATACAGTAAACGGGATCTCCTTCATCAAAATTTCTCCGTTGATTGATGATGGTATCGATCGCGATGCTTGTTTTACCGGTCTGACGATCGCCAATAATCAGCTCGCGTTGTCCGCGTCCGATAGGTATCATAGCGTCGATGGCCTTCAAACCCGTTTGAAGTGGCTGTGTTACCGGCTGACGATAGATTACACCGGGAGCTTTTCGTTCAAGTGGCATTTCTATGAGCTCTCCGGTCACTTTGCCGCGTCCGTCGAGCGCTTCTCCCATCGGATTAATGACACGACCAAGCATTCCTTCGCCTACGAAAATGGAAGCTACACGCTTGGTGCGTTTTACACTGTACCCTTCCTTAATCTCGCAGGTAGGACCCAGCAGTACAGCTCCAACATTGTCTTCTTCCAGGTTCATCACGATTGCCTTAATACCGTTATCGAACTCAAGCAATTCATTGGCTTCGGCATTACGCAATCCGTAAATACGTACCACGCCATCGCTTACCTGCAATACGGTACCTATTTCATCAAACTTAACACCTGTGTCAATTCCTTCGAGTTGCATCCGGAGCACCTCGGACACTTCGCTCACTTTAATACTGTCTGACATATCTTATCGTTAAAATTTTACTTTTTCTGAACAACAACTATTGTTATCGTATTTTTGTGAATGTAACTTTATAAAAAACAGTTACACTATTCTTCTGTTTCTTTCTATAAATTCGTTTTTTATCCGGGTGAGTTGTCCCGAGATGCTTGCATCCCAGCGTACATCCTCCACTTCGAGTATAAATCCTCCCATAATGGCAGGATCAATTACCTTTTCCAGCTCCAGAGTTCCTCCAACGTTATCAGTCACCAACGCCATGAGACGCTCCCCGGTAACTTCATCCACCGCGGAAGCGGTAGTGAGTTTGCCGTAACGGATATTTTTCTGCTTCCGGTACAAATCGATAAAACTCAACATGATATTTCTGATCTGGGACTCGCGGTTATTTCTCAGCAGCAGATCTGTGAATTTTTCAAATGTTTTGCTGGTTTTTCCGCCGGCAGCATTGAGCATCAACTGACGTTTCTCTGCTGTCGGTAATACGGGATTGTCAAGCACAATTGCCAGTTCACTCATTTTCATAAACATGAGCGTCAGGAGTTTGGCTTCACCGTACACTTTTTCCATAGAGTTTGTTTCCCTGGCAAAGTCAAGTAAGGCTGTAGCGTATCGCAGTGAAATTAATCCTGTATTCATTAATTTTTTTAAGTTACGAGTTACGAGTTACAATCTGGCAATCTATGATTTTGGTATGTTGATTTCGTCCAGCAGACGGTCAATCATATCCATTTGTGAATTCTTTTTGTCCAGTCTTTCCCGGAGCACTTTTTCAGCAATATCCACCGAAAGCGATGCAACTTCTCTGCGTATCTGACGGATTGCATCCTCTTTTTCGAGCGCAATCTGATGACGCGCGCCTTCGAGGATTTTTGCCGCTTCTTCAATGGCTTTTTCTTTAGCACCATCAACGATCAGATCGCGTGATTTAGCAGCTTCGGCCATAATTTTCGCTTGTTCCTTGCGGGTTTCGTTGATTAAGGATTCGCTGTCGGCTTTCACTCTTGAGAGTTCTTCACGGGCTTGTTTGGCAATCAGCAGCGATTCGTCGATGTAGTTCTTGCGCTTTTCCACACCATTGAGGATGATCGGAAAACCGAATACGACCAGCACAAAGACAACGACACCAAATGCAACAAGCATCCAGAACAACAGTCCCAATTCAGGTGTTAGTAACGACATAGTTTATTTTTTATTTGAGAATGAAACCACAAACTACTACAGCAAAGAGGGCTACCCCTTCAATCAAAGCAGCAGAGATAATCATATTGATACGGATGTCACCGGCTGCTTCGGGCTGACGAGCAATTCCTTCCATCGCTGAACTACCGATTTTTCCAATGCCTAAACCTGCTCCGATAGCTGCAAGACCTGCACCAACTGCCGAACCTAATGTTCCTAAACCGGCTACACCGGCTGCTTGTAATAATAATGAAAGTAACATAATTTTTATTTTTTAATGGTTTATATTTTTATATACAATATCTTAATCTAAACTATGATTTTTTAGCGAAATCTCAAAAGTAAAGTTTCTTCCAAACTTCAAACTTCAAACTTTAAACTTTTTATTAAGCAACTTCTTTGTGATGGTGTGGCTCAATATGTGAGAGACCGATAAATACCGCCGAAAGCATAGTAAACACATAAGCCTGAATGTAAGCCACCAGCAATTCGACAAAGTCGATAAAAATGGTGAATATTACCGAAACCACCGTCATTGATGCATTTGTAGGTGTACCCAGACTTACTGTAACGAATATCAGACAAACCAGTCCCAATACGATGGAGTGCCCCGCCAGAATGTTGGCAAAGAGACGAATCATGAGTGCAAATGGTTTGGTGAACACTCCGATTATTTCAATGGCGGGCATAATAGGTATCGGAACCTTCAGCCACATAGGGACATCTGGCCAGAAAATTTCCTTATAATATTCCTTTGTACCGGTAATATTAACGATGAGAAATGTACATACTGCCAGAACTAAGGTAATGGCAATGTTTCCGGTCACATTCGCACCACCTGGGAATATAGGTATCAGTCCCAATAAGTTGTTGGTGAAGATAAAGAAAAATACGGTGAGCAGGTAAGGAGCAAACTTTTTATAATCCTTACCAACAGCGGGTTTGATGATGCCGTCGTACACAGAAAGGATAAACATTTCCATCATGCCGACAAATCCTTTTTTAGCTTCAAGCGGATTGCGCTTGTACGAACGGGCAATCAGCAGGATGATAACAATAAGAACTACCGCACTGATGAGCAACGAAGCCGCATTTTTGGTCAGCGATATATCAAGCGGACGGATTTCCTCACCGGTTGCGTTTTTTTCAACTATTTTTCCCTTAAGATTACCTTCCTGTGCAATGTAGAAGCCGTTGTGACTTTCGTGGCCGTGATGAAATGCAGATGACATAAACAAATTCCACCCTGTGGTTTTGCTGTAAAGTATCACCGGCAGGGGGACAGAGATATGTTTCTCTCCGATGGTGGTAATATGCCATTCGTAAGTATCTCCCAGGTGTTCCAGTATCAATTCCTTTACGTTCAGTTCACCGGATTCTTCTGCCTGATGCTCAGTTGCATTAACTGCCGAAGGTTCATTCGCTCTCAAAGCAGTAGCATTAACCAGAAGAACGACTGTGAGCAGTGAAAATATTTTATGTAGTCTTTTCATTCAGTTTTTTCAGTTAAGTCGTTTTTTACACCCGCATTTTTCTTCATCATTTTCTCTACCTGTAAATACATCCAGGTCTCAAATATCAGGTAAATCATATAAAAAACAATAAAGAGCAACGCGAAATTTTTTATCTCCGCCTTATTTATCAGCCAGAAAATCAAAAGAAAAGCCAGGCTTGTCAAAACCTTTATCACCCGGAGCAGCATATATTTATTTACGAGTTTTTTGCTTTCCGCTGGGTTGATACCGGTAAGTACATAAATCAATGCAAGACCGATGATGTAAAAAAATACCGGTATCAATGTGAATGCAGAAACCTTAAACTGAGGCATTACATCTTCCGTCAGATATTTCAGTCCGAAACCAGTAATCAGAATTACTGCCGTAAGAATAAGGATAAATTTATTTCTGCTCTTTTCCATTAGCTTCTACTCAATAACTTCCAGACAAACCGTAATCACGTTGTTGCTCATTTCTACAAATCCGCCTTTCACCCTGAACTCTTTACTCACACCTCCTGATACGTACACCACCTTGCCCTTACCCAGTGACGAAATAAACGGAGCGTGATTCTGCAGAAGGGAGAACGAACCATTTGTGCCTGGCAGTGTTACAGATGTTACATCGCCTGAAAAATAAATTTCTTCGGGGGTTACAATATCAAGTTTCATGTTGTTCTTGTTCCTGGTTCTTCTGTCTTATGTCTTCTTGTCCTGGCTCTTATTATTTTTTCGCCTGATCCAGCAGTTTTTTACCTTTGGCAATAGCATCGTCAATGGTTCCTACGTTGAGGAAAGCCATTTCGGGGTATTCATCCATTTCTCCGTCGAGTATCATTTTGAAACCGCGGATAGTTTCCGCGATGGGTACCATTACGCCGGGAACACCGCTAAACTGGGTGGCCATATAAAATGGCTGTGACAGGAAACGCTGTACTTTTCGGGCGCGGTTCACCGTTATACGGTCTTCTTCCGATAATTCTTCCATACCCAGGATGGAGATAATATCTTGCAATTCCTTGTTACGCTGCAATATCTGTTTTACGCGTTGTGCGGTGTTGTAATGATCTTCACCAACTACCAGCGGATCCAGAATACGTGAAGTTGAATCAAGCGGGTCAACAGCCGGGAAGATACCTAATTCTGAAATTTTACGGCTCAATACGGTTGTAGCATCCAGGTGAGAGAATGTGGTTGCAGGGGCTGGGTCGGTAAGGTCATCAGCAGGCACGTACACAGCCTGTACCGAAGTGATAGAACCATATTTTGTAGAGGTGATGCGTTCCTGCATCGTTCCCATCTCGGTGGAGAGTGTCGGCTGATAACCTACAGCAGATGGCATACGTCCTAATAAAGCTGATACCTCGGAACCTGCTTGAGTAAAACGGAATATATTATCGATAAAAAACAGAATATCGTTTCCTTTTTTGTTTTCACCAACACCGTCGCGGAACGATTCGGCTACTGTAAGTCCCGAAAGTGCAACCGACGAACGGGCTCCGGGAGGTTCGTTCATTTGTCCGAATACCAGTGTAGCCTGCGATTTGGCAACTTCATCATAATCTATCTTGCTCAAATCCCAGTTGCCTTCTTCCATACTTTTTTTAAATTCTTCACCATATCGGATTACACCCGATTCAATCATTTCGCGCAGCAAGTCGTTTCCTTCGCGGGTACGTTCACCTACACCGGCAAACACCGAGAATCCGCTGTGGCCTTTGGCTATATTATTGATCAACTCCTGGATAAGTACGGTTTTACCCACTCCGGCACCACCGAACAATCCGATTTTACCCCCCTTTGCGTAGGGCTCAATCAGGTCAATCACTTTTATACCGGTGAAAAGTACTTCGGTTGTAGTGGAGAGATCTTCGAATTTAGGCGGTTCGCGGTGAATAGGATATGCACCTTTGCGGTCGAGCGACTTCATGCCGTCGATCGATTCCCCGATAACATTCATCAGCCTTCCTTTTACCTGTTCACCTACGGGCATGGTGATGGGTTGCCCTTTCGCTATCACGGGTAATCCCCGCCTCAGACCATCTGTCGAGTCCATGGCTACTGTACGTACTGTATTTTCACCGATGTGTTGCTGTATTTCAACAATCAATTCCCTGCCGTCACCACGATCAATGCTCAGAGCATCGTGAATAGCCGGTAGTTTAATTTCCTCTTTTGCCGATAAATCAAATGCAACGTCCACTACTGGCCCGATGATTTGCGAAATGCGACCTACTAATTCTGACATAATATCCGGGTGTTTTAATTCATTCTTTTGAATGTGCAAACGTACAAAAAAACTTTAATTGAAGCAAATCAGTTTTGTACTGTTTTTAAGGATAACCGGTGCGTATTTAATAATAATTATCATATGTCTGCTTTGGATTGGAGGTGAGCTTTACATCTTCAAACCGGACAGGCAGTGAACCTTTTTTACTACTGGTAACCGGTCAGATGAATAATCGTGGGAATAGGCTGTGAAGTGGATGTCAGAGTCTTTGAAGGTACCCTATTATTCACTTTTAATGGTCGGATTTTTCCGGTTAGTTTATATATTGTGCATTTCAGAATAGAAAATGTACATATCGGAAATATGATAATTTGTAGAATGCAGCGCCGCTCTCGCGAGAATCCTTCGTGTCGGCAAGGCAAATGGTAGCAATAAAATGGACGATTGATGAATCGTAAGTTTAAGCTTCAGTAGCTTTACAAAGCAGCATATTGTAATCTGTAAAATCAGCAAAGCCGGACTTGTCCACAGAGGAGGAATTGTACCGCAATGAGCGGTGTATTTGTTTTGAAATGTAATTTTTTATTCCCGAAAAGCTGCTTATTGTATTAATCAGCTTTTATATACCGGGAATTTTTGCGTTCATTGTGACGAGATTGTGTAATTTATCAACAGCTTGTTTTTGTTTATTTGTTATTATGCGAATGAAAAACGGGCTGTCTTTGTGTAATTAGTGGTTTTCAGATTATTCGGCTTCATGTTATACCAAAAAAGAGTGCCATTCACGGGGTTGTGAATGGCATTTTCTTTTAGCTTTTATTCTTTACAGGATTGTGTTTGGATCCAGTTTGTCTTTTTCGATATCGAGGAAGTACTTGTATGTGCCCATTTTCAGTTCGGCACATGCATCGTAATCGCATACAATGATACCTTTCGGATGTATTTGCAGGGCGCTGATAGTCCACATATGATTGATTGGTTCTTCTACAGCGTGACGCAGTGCACGGGCTTTGTTGTATCCGTTAACAATTATCAGCACCTCTTTGGCATCCAGTACAGTGCCCACACCAACAGTAAGGGCTGTTTTCGGCACTTTATTCACATCGTTATCAAAGAAACGTGAATTGGCAATCATGGTGTCGGTGGTCAGCGTTTTCTGACGGGTGCGCGACTGAAGCGATGAAGCCGGTTCGTTGAAAGCAATGTGTCCATCCGGGCCAATACCTCCCAGGAACAGATCAATACCTCCCACTTCTTTCATTTTAGCTTCATAAGCAGCACATTCGGCTTCCAGATTTTCTGCGTTGCCATTGAGAATATGTACATTTTCGGACAAGATATCGATGTGGCTGAAGAAATTGGACCACATAAAAGTGTAGTAACTTTGTTCGTGATCCTGAGGTAAACCCACATACTCGTCCATATTGAAGGTAATGACGTTTTTGAACGACAGCACCCCCTGTTTGTTCAGTTCAATCAGATGTTTATATACTCCAAGAGGTGAAGAGCCGGTAGGTAAGCCCAGTACAAATGGTCTTTCTTGTGTAGGTTGAGCCGCCAGAATTTTTGACGCGATGTAATTTGCAGCCCATTTCGAAACGTTCTGATAATCAGGTTCAATGATAAGTCTCATAGTTGATTTTGTTTTAAATATATGACTTACAAAAATACAATTTTTATTTTGGTTTGATGCGTTGAATAACTGAATTATTATTTTTTTATTCTTCTGAATATAGCTGTTCTACTGTTTCTGGTGCTGGCAATTGAAAATGAATGACTTTTTTTTAAAAAAAAATTAAAGGTTAAAAAAAACATGTATATTTGCGTTATTGTTTTTTGAGAAATTTCCGTTTGTTTATATTCACATTGAAAAGTTGCTGAATAATAAGGGCTAATTTGTAAAAAAAGCAAGACGTATTTTAACTGTAAAACAAAACATTAACTCTAATTTTTTTAATTATGTCAATCAACAAAGCAATTTTAGTAGGAAATGTGGGAAAAGAACCCGAAGTACGCTATCTTGAAAAAAATGTCGCAGTTGCCAATTTTACGCTTGCAACAACCGAACGCGGTTACACCATGCAGAATGGTACTCAGGTACCGGACCGTACAGAATGGCACAATGTTGTAGCCTGGAGAAATCTGGCTGAAATCGTTGAAAAATATGTTCACAAAGGCACTCAGGTCTATGTGGAAGGAAAAATTCAAACCCGCTCGTGGGAAAAAGACGGAGTAAAACGTTATACAACTGAGATTTATGCCGAAACTATTCAGCTTTTGGGAAAACGTCCCGAACAAACTGAAGTTAACGGCGGGGCGGCTCCGGCTGCAGCAGTTCAGACATCAGCAGAACCACCCGTAATGGGGGCAGGTGAGGATGATCTTCCGTTCTGATAATGCGCCTTTAATATAGCTAAAGTATATTTA
>Ga0316605_10000606_pt1 | contig 24124 bp, 23 predicted proteins | sample OWC_soil_day20_n_FD_207666 | JGI IMG/M metagenome (GOLD analysis project Ga0316605, IMG submission 207666) | Wetland soil microbial communities from Old Woman Creek delta, Ohio, United States - OWC_soil_day20_noCT | ecosystem: Environmental > Terrestrial > Soil > Wetlands | place: USA: Ohio...
GTGGCCGCCAGCGTGGAGGGCCTGAAGCCCGACCAGGTCGTGATCATCGACCAGTACAGCCGCATCCTCTCCCGCACCGGCCGCGATCCCATGGTCGGCGCCAGCGATGCCCAGAAGAAGGTCGCCCGGGAGGAGGAGGACCATCTGGTTCGCCGTGTCACCGAGATGCTCGAGCCCGTCGTGGGCATCGGGAAGGTGCGCGCCACGGCCCACGTGGACCTCGACTTCGACAAGGTGAAGATCAACGAGGAGAAGTTCGACCCCCAGGGCCAGGTGGAGCGCAGCATCCAGCAGAAGGACGAGAAGGTCCAGAAGCGGGAAGCGGGCGCCGGCGTCCCCGGCACCCCCAGCAATGTCGCCCCGGCCAACGCCGGCGCCACCGCCGGGCTGCTCGAGAACTCCGAGAAGAAGGAAACCACCACCAATTTCGAGATCACCAAGACTGTCTCCGCCACGGAGCGGGCCACGGGTTCCGTGAAGCGCGTGACCTTGGCCGTGATCGTGGATCACCTCAGCACCTGGGAGAAGGACGCCAAGGGCGAGCCCGTGCTGAAGCAGACGCCCCGCACCGCGGACGAACTGAAGAAGATCCGCGACCAGGTGGCGGCCGCCACAGGCATCCAGCCCAAGCGCGGGGATGAGCTGACGGTCGAGAACATGGCCTTCGCCACCCTCCAGGTGAATCCCAAGGAGGAGGCGGAAGCCAAGAAGCAGTTCTGGATGGACATCGGCCTGAAGGCCCTGCCCTACGTGGCCTGGGGCGTGGTGGGCCTCCTCGTCTTCTTCATGCTGTTCCTCCCCATGCTGCGGCGCATGTCCGCAGCCATCAACCGGCCCACCCCCATGCGCGTGGCCAGCGCCGAGGGCGAGGAGGGCGTGGCCCTGGCCGGCGGCTCCACCCGCCGCCCCGTCCAGGTGAAGTCCGTCTCCGAGATGGAGGCCGAGATCGAGGCGGAACTGAACGCCGACGCGGCTTTCAGCGCCCCCGAGGCCCGGCGGCGCGAGCTGATCAAGAAGCGCCTGCAGGAGGGCTCCAACGACGACCCGGAGACCATCGCCTCGCTGGTGCGTTCCTGGCTCCTCGAGGAAGGACGGTAGGCCATGGCGAAACTGACCGGCATGCAGAAGGCCGCGGTGCTCATGGTCACCCTCGGGGACGAGACCGCCGCCAACATCTTCAAGTATCTCGAAGAGGATGAAATCCAGACGATCTCCCGCGAGATCGCCATCACCAAGCACGTGCAGCCCGAGGTGGCGGAAGAGGTCATGGAGGAGTTCCACACCATGACCCAGGCCCGCAGCTACATCAGCCAGGGCGGCATCGAGTACGCCAAGAAGCTGCTCATCAAGTCCGTGGGCCCCGAAGTGGCCCGCAAGATCATCGACCGCCTCGTGAAGGCGCTCGAATCCAGCGCCGGCTTCACCAGCCTGGAGCGAGCGAACCCGCAGCAGCTGTCAAAATTCATTCAGAACGAGCACCCGCAGACCATCGCGCTGATCCTCGCCCACCTCAACGCCTCCCAGGCCGCGGAGCTGATTTCGAGCCTGCCCGAGGCGCTGCGCAGCGACGTGGCCATGCGCATGGCCAGCCTGCAGGAGATCAGCCCCGAGGTGGTGCGCCGCATCAGCCTCATCCTCGAGCAGAAGCTCGAGGCGCTGGGATCCTTCGCCACGGAAGCCTACGGCGGCGTCCGGGCCGTGGCCGAGCTCTTCAACCGCATGGACCGCAACACCGGCCGCGCCGTGCTCGAGAAGATCGAGACGGAGAACCCCCAGCTGGCCGCCAGCATCCGCGACCTCATGTTCGTGTTCGACGACATCCTGCTCATCGACGACAACGGCATCACGGAGATCCTCAAGCGGGCCGACAAGAAGACCCTCACCATCGCGCTCAAGGGCACCAGCGAGGAGCTGCAGAACCAGTTCTTCCGCAACATGTCCACCCGGGCCGTGGAGCTCATGAAGGAGGAAATGGAGTTCATGGGCCCCGTGAAGCTGAAGGACGTGGAGAAGTCCCAGCACGAAGTGGTGGAGATCGTCCGGCAGCTGGAGGAAGAGGGCGTCATCAGCATCGGCGGCGGCGGGGGCGAGGACTATGTCACCTAGGACGGGAATCCGCCATGAGCCGTAAGGGCTTCATCCGTGCCGAGGACCTCCAGGACCGGCGTCTGGAGGCCTACCCGTATTTCCCCGTGGACGCCGTGATGTCCCAGGGCGCCTTCGACGAGGGCTCCGGCTCCGTGGCCGGCGACCTGGGCGATTCGGACGCGGCCGGCCAGCCCATCGACGAGCGGATCGTGGACCGCCTCCAGGAGGCCGAGCGGCAGGCCCAGGAGATCGCACGCCGGGCCTACGAGGAGGGCTTCGCCTCCGGCGAGGCCGAGGGGCGCTCCTTCGGCGAGAGCCAGTACAAGTCCTACATCCTCCGCCTGCAGGAGCAGCTCCTCGACCTGGCCTCCGCCTCGGCGACGCTGCGCGAGGCCCTGAACGAGGAGCTGGTGGCCCTCGCCATCGCGGTGGGCGAGCACCTCGCCATCCAGCAGATCGAGCAGTCTCCGGGCGCGGTGAAAGCACTCATGGAGCGCATCCTCGAGGACCTGCCCTTCCCGCTTCCCCGGGGCCGGCGCGAGGGCGAGATGCCCATGCAGGTCTTCCTGAACCCCGCCGACCTGGAGCAGCTCGGCGACCACTTCGTGGGACAGACTGGGATGTCCCTCCTCCCGGACAACGGCCTCACCCGCGGCAGCCTTCGGATCGAGGCGCCTCAGGGCATCTTCAACGGCAGCCTCGACCGCCGCCGCGAACGCATCATGCAGGTCATCCTCCGTATGCAGGAGGAGGGCGCGTCATGACCGCGACCCTGGACCCCTCCGCCATCGCGGCCCGCCTCCGCGGGCTGCCGAAGGGGGACTGGATGGGTCGGGTCACCAAGGTGGTGGGTCTGGTGGTGGAATCCACCGGACCCGACTGCTCCGTGGGCGAGCAGATGCTCATCCACGGCGCCGACGCCCATGGCCGGCCCCGGCTCATCCACGCCGAGGTGGTGGGGTTCGCGGGGCAGCGGGTGCTGCTTATGCCCATCGAAGAGACCGAGGGCATCCGCCCGGGCCTCTGGGTGGAGAGCACGGGCCACCAGTCGGAGCTGCCGCTGGCGGACGCGCTGCTGGGCCGGGTGATCGATCCCCTCGGCCGCCCCCTGGATGGCGGTCCGCCCATCGAGGCCACCAGCCACCTGCCCCTGCAGGGTCCGCCGCCCAATCCCATGCGGCGCAAGCGCATCAATGAGGTGCTTTCTACCGGCGTGCGGGCCATTGACGGCCTGCTCACCCTGGGCAAGGGCCAGCGGGTGGGCATCTTCTCGGGCTCCGGCGTGGGCAAGTCCACCCTGCTGGGCATGGTGGCGCGCAACACCTCGGCGGAAGTGAACGTGATCACGCTGGTCGGTGAGCGGGGCCGCGAGCTGCGGGAGTTCATCGAGAACGACCTGGGCGAGGCCGGGCTGAAGCGCAGTGTCGTGGTGGTCTCCACCAGCGATCAGAGCCCCTTGCTCCGCCTGCGCTGCGCCATGGCCGGGACCACTGTGGCCGAATACTTCATGCGGCAGGGCAAAGACGTGCTGCTGATGATGGACAGCGTCACCCGCTTCGCCATGGCCCAGCGCGAGGTGGGCCTCAGCGCCGGCGAACCGCCCAGCTCCCGGGGCTACACGCCCTCGGTGTTCGCGCTGCTGCCGCGGCTCATGGAGCGGGCGGGCACCTTCGAGGGCATGGGCTCCATCACCGGCATCTACACCGTGCTGGTGGAAGGCGATGACATGAACGAGCCCATCAGCGATTCCGTGCGCGGCATCCTGGACGGCCACGTGGTGCTCTCGCGGAAGCTGGGCTCGAAGAACCACTTCCCCGCCATCGACGTGCTCGCCAGCCTCTCCCGCCTCTTCAGCGCCCTCGCGCCGCCCGAGCAGAAGCAGCTCGCCAGCAAGCTGCGCGACCTGATGGCCACCTACCAGGACGCCGAGGACCTCATCCAGATCGGCGCCTACACCAAGGGCTCCAGCACGGCCATCGACCAGGCCATCCAGTTCCAGCCCGCCATCCAGTCCTTCCTGCGCCAGGCCACCGCCGAGGCGTCGGATCACCACCAGGCCATGCTGGCCATGGGCCAGATCTTCGGCATCGACCTCACGCCCTTCCTGAAGGCGCGCGCCTGATGGCCACCCGGTTCCGCTTCCGCCTCGAGCCCGTGCGCAAGCTGCGCGAGGCGCTGGAGCGCGAGGCCGAGCGCGGCCTGGCCCGGGCGCTCCAGGCCGAGCGCGAGGTGCGAACCTACCTCGAGTCCCTGGCCGCCCAGCGCCTGGCCATCTTCGAATCCCGCCGGCTCGCCTCGGGCCAGATCCTCGACCTTGAGCTGTGGCGGGCCGGGGAGCGGTTCCTGGTGGTGCTGGAGCGCCGCCAGCTGGAAGGCTACGAGCGCCTGCGGGAGGCCGTCGCCAAGGTGGCCCTCGCCCGGGAGGCCCTCGCCCTCGCCCATCGGAACCACTTGATGCTCGTCCGCCTCAAGGAGCGCCGCGCCCTGCAGCACGAGCATGAACAGGCTCTGCGCGAGGCCTTGGAGATGGACGAGCTGGCCGTCCTCCGCCATCAGCGCCAGAGCGCCTAAGCCTCAGGAGTCCCCCATGAACGGCCGCTACCTGCTTTGGATTTCAGCCCCCCTGGCGCTGTCCGCGGGCGTCCTCTGGTTGTCGGCCCAGGAGCCCAAGGGCGAGGCCAGGAACCCCGCCGCCGAGGGCGTGAAGGTGGCCGAATTGGCCTCCCAGCTCCAGAACCGGGAGAAGGCCATCGCCCAGAAGGAGGCGGACCTACGCCAGCTGGAGCAGCGCCTCAACACCCTGCAGGCCACCCTCGACCGCGACCGCGGGGACCTCGCTTCCCGGGAGAAAGCAGTGCAGGACGCGCTGGCCAAGCTGGAGAACCTGAAGCTCCGGCCTGTCATCGATCCCCAGATCATCCGCACCTTCGAGGCCATGGACCCCGCGGCGGGCGCCCAGGCCATGAAGGAGCTGGCGGGCCAGAACATGGACGTGGCCGTCGCGCTGCTGGCCGGAATGGTGCCGAAGAAGGCCGCCAAGCTCATGGATCAGCTGGCACCCCTGGATGCGAAGCTGGCCGGGCGCCTGTCCGAGCGCGTGGGCTTGAGCAAGCCGAAGGATCCCGCCGCCTGAACCTTTCTGCCTAACGGCCGCGGCACGATCCTGGCGCTGGGACCCTCACCGGAATGATCCGGAGGCGAGGTTCCCATGGCCCCAGCCAGCCCCACAGCCGTTCTCGCGGTGCCCGACCGGCCCCTGGCGGAACGCCCGGACACCAAGGGCGCCGAGGCCCCGGGGGGCCAGTTCGCGGGCCTGATGGCCCAGATCAAGCCGGCGCCGCGGCCCGAACCCCGTCATGCGCTTCCCAAGGAGGCCCCCTCCAAGGAGGAGCCGTCCCCCACGGAGACCGCCCTGGCGGCGGCCAATGCCGCCCAGACACAGGCGGCGGCCGGCGCCGCCCAGGCGCAGACAGCGGCCAGTGCCGACCAGGCGCAGACGGCGCGTGGCGACCGCGAACCGAAGGCTGACACCCGCCCCACCGAGTCGAGTCCGGGGACCGCGCCCGCCGCAAAGGCACCCCAGGATGGAACGCAGGCCTCCACCCGGACTCCAGCCGAACCCTCAGAGCCAGCTTCCCCCCAGGGCACCCCTTCGACGCCCCTGCCCTTGCCCGCCCAGGTCCCATCCCCAACAACCGCCTCGGCGGCTCTCGCGGCGACGGCGGCCAAGAACCTTCCAGCCAAGGCCGCGGCCTCCGAGGGTGGGGCCTCCGCCCCGACCGGCCCCGTGCAAACCACCGTCACCACGGTCATCCAGTCCGATACGGGGCTGGCGCCCTCGGACTCGGATGCGGCGCCCCTGGCAGCCCCTGGCCTTGTCCAGGCAGTCCTTGCCGAAGCCGATGCCAAGGTCAATCCATTCAAGGCCTCCCTTGCCGAAGGCCGGGTGGCGCGGATGCCCTCCGACACCACCGCGGCCCTCAAGGAAGCGGAGCCTCTCGCGGCCGCCGGTCCCCACCCGACGCCCATCCGGGCCCAGGTCCAAGCCGAGGCGCCCAGGATCCCATTCGCAGGCCCCCACGCCGCAGAACCCCACGCCGCAGAACCCCAGGCCACCGCGCCCCGCGCCGAAGCGCCCACCGTCGACCTCGGCCCGCTGCTCGAGCGTGCCTCCGCACCGGGGGCCGCGCCAAGCACCCCCGCGACCGAAGGCCTGCCCTTCGGCATCGAGGGCGCGGCACCGAAACTCCAGCCCGCCCTCACCGCTCCGGGCGTCCACCAGCCCGAGGCCGGCTCGTCCCTCGTCGCCATGACGGCCCGGGCAGTCCCCGCCGCCCCGGCGCCCGCCACGGCCGCGGCTCCGCCGCCCGTCCCCGCCGGACCGCCCCCCAACGCGCCCATGGCCCAGGTGGAAGGCAGCCTGCGCTGGATGCTCAAGGGCGGGGCCCAGGAGGCCAAGCTCCAGCTCCATCCCGAATCCCTCGGCCAGGTCACCATCCATCTCAAGGTGGAGGGCGGCGAGGTGCATGCCCGCCTCTGGATCACCGAACCCGCCTCCGTGCAGGCGGTGCAGGAGGGCCGTCCGCACCTGGAGCAGTCGCTCCGGGAGCAGGGCCTCCAGCTGGGCAGCTTCGATCTCCAGCAGGGGCACCGCCCCTTCCAGGAGGCCCCCGGCGCGCCCGCCCTCCGGGAACCCGCTGGCGGAACCCTCCCCATCGCCCGGCAAGAAGCACCCGCCCCGCTCGTGCCTTCCATCCTGACCCCGCACCACGTCGAGCTCTACGCGTGATCGGCACGCTTCCTGTTTTCACCCATTCAAGGAGGTCTCCATGGAAACCGGCATGATCAGCGCGACCACCGCCGCCACCGCGACCAGCGCCACCACCGCCAAGAACTCCCTCGACAAGGACGGCTTCCTCAAGCTCCTCGTGGCCCAGCTGAAGAACCAGGACCCGACCGGAGCCGGCCAGGATCCCAACCAGATGGTCCAGCAGCTCACCAGCTTCTCGAGCCTGGAGCAGAGCCAGCAGACCAACACCCTGCTGCAGGGGCTGCAGGCTCAGACCTCGGGCCTGTTCCAGGCGCAGACGGCCTCCCTCGTCGGCAAGAACGTGAAGGTGGACGGGTCGGGCTTCAACCTGAAAGCCGGCGCCGCCACCATGAACCTCGAGCTGGGCGCGGCTGCCAAGGTCACCGTCACCGTGAAGGATGCCAACGGCAAGGTGGTGGCCATCCTGCCGCAGGGGACCCTGCCCCGCGGCGTGACGGCCCTGAACTGGGACGGGCGCGACACCGCCGGGAACGTGATGCCCGATGGCGCCTACAAGGTGGAAGTCACCGCCACCGGCGACGACGGCAAGGCCGCGGCGTTCCGCACCAGCCTGACCATGAAAGTGGACGCCGTGACCTTCAAGGACGGCGGCATCTACCTGGCTTCGGGAGGCAACATCTTCTCGCTGGCCGACGTCCTCGAAATCTCCGCCTGATTCCCAACCCTTCCCACGCCCCTTCCAAGTCCAGGAGCCCCCATGAGCCTCTACTCCGCCTTCTACTCCGGCCTCTCCGGCCTCTCCACCAACGCCAACGCCCTCAACGTGATCGGCAACAACCTGTCGAACATCAACACGGTCGGCTTCAAGGGCTCAGCCATGACCTTCCGGGACATCTTCAGCACCAGCCTCGGCGGCGTCTCCACGCAGGGCAACGGCAACCCCATCCAGTTCGGCCTGGGCGTGCAGACCAACAGCGTGAGCCAGGACTTCTCGCAGTCCGCCTTCCAGGGCACGGGCAACGCGCTGGACATGGCCATCCAGGGCAACGGCTTCTTCACGCTGCAGACCATTGAGGGCCGCCAGGTCTTCAGCCGCGCCGGCAACTTCACCCGCAACAACGACGGCTACCTCGTGGCCAGCGACGGCTCTTCCGTGATGGGCTGGAACCGCGACGCCTCGGGCATGGTGAACACCTCGGCCTCGCCGGCCCCCGTCCGCATCGACACGGGCACCACCTCGGCCGCCTTCGCCACCCGGAACATCCGCATGGGCGTCAACCTGAGCTCTTCGGCCGCCGCCGGCGCCACGCTCACCACGCCCGTCCAGGTCTACGACAGCCAGGGCAACGTGCAGACCCTCAACGTGACCTACACCAAGGTCGGCGCGCCCCTCCTCAACACCTGGGATTTCGTCGTCACCGGCCCCACTGGCGCGGTGGTGGGCGGTCAGAACGCCGGCCGGCTCAGCTTCTCCGACACGGGCACCCTGATCAGCACCGACTACCTGCCGCTGGCCAGCCCCTTCCCCCAGAACGGCTCGGGCACGGTGACCAACCCGGCCCTGAGCATCAACTGGAACAACGGCACGGCCATCAGCCCCATCTCCCTCAACCTGATCAACGCTGATGCCAGCTCCAACATCACCCAGCTGAGCGCGGTGAGCAGCACCAACAGCAGCTTCCAGGATGGCTACGGCGCCGGCTCCCTGCGCGACCTGATGGTCGATCAGAACGGCATCATCAGCGGCACCTTCACCAACGGTCAGGTCATCGCCCTGTCGCAGGTGGCCATCTCCAGCTTCAACAACATGAACGGCCTGGTGCAGACCGGCAACAACCACTGGGGCCAGAGCCTGGCCTCCGGATCACCCACCATCGGCCTCGCCAACCAGGGCGGCCGCGGCGGCGTGCTGGGCTCCAACCTCGAGCTCTCGAACGTGGATGTGGCGGGCGAGTTCACCAAGCTGATCCTCAGCCAGCGCGGCTACCAGGCCAATTCCCGCATCGTCACCACCACCGACGAGCTGCTGCAGGAAACCCTGAACCTCAAGCGGTAATCCCGCCTTGACCCCGGAAGCGCGGCCCCCCCCGGGCCGCGCTTCCGCGTACACTGCCGGGATGTCCCCCGCCTACCTGCCCACGCCCGAGGCTCCCGGACGCATCCTGGTGGTGGACGACCAGCGGGACAACCTGCGGGTGCTCAGCCTGGAGCTGAAACGCCATCCCTTCCTGCTCACCTGCGTGGACTCCGCCCGGGAGGCCCTGGAACGCGGCGCCGAGGAGACCTTCGAAGGCATCCTCATGGATGTGAGCCTGCCGGAGATGGATGGCATCGAGGTCTGCCGCCGCCTCCGCCAGTCGGGCCGCAACCAGCGGACCCCGCTCATCTTCCTCAGCGCCATGCGCGTGGGCGAGGACTGGATCACCCAGGGCCTGGAGGCGGGCGGCATGGATTACCTCACCAAGCCCTACTCCTTCCCGGAGCTGCTGGCCAAGCTGCGCATGATGGTCCGCCTGTCCCGCCAGAACGAGGCCCTGATGGCCGGCGAGCGGCAGCGGGCCCTGCTGGAAGTTGCCGGCGGCGCGGCCCACGAACTGTCCCAGCCCCTGGCCTCCGCCCAGATCCTCGCCGACCAGCTCGCCAAGCAGAATGCGCCCGCCACCGCCGAACAGATCCAGCAGTTGAGGAGCTTCCTCGGCCAGACCGCCGGCATCCTCCACCAGATCCAGCACCTGCAGTCCTACGTGACCAAGCCCTACGCCACGGGCCAGATCCTGGACATCGCCCAGAGCAGCGGGGGCGAGGGCGGTCCCGATCCTTCCCGGTCCTGACACGGATACACTGGAGCCTTTGACCGAGGCCCCATGTCCGATCAGGAGATCCTGCCCCTCTCGCCCCGACGCAAGACCCGCCAGATCATGGTGGGCAAGGTGCCGGTGGGCGGAGATGCGCCCATTTCCGTCCAGAGCATGACCAAGACGGACACCCGGGATGTGGAGGCCACCGTCAACCAGATCTACGGCTACGCCAATGCCGGCTGCGAGATCGTCCGGGTGAGCGTGCCCACCAAGAAGGCCGGCGAGGTCTTCCACGAGATCTGCGACCGCAGCCCCATCCCCGTGGTGGCCGACATCCACTTTGACTACCGCCTGGCCCTGGTGGCCGCCGATGGCGGCGCCGCCTGCCTGCGCATCAATCCCGGCAACATCGGCGGCCAGGATCGCGTGAAGGCCGTGGTGGAGAAGGCCGGCGCCAAGGGCATCCCCATCCGCATCGGCGTGAACGGCGGCAGCCTGGAGAAGGACCTGCTGGAGAAGTTCGGCACCGCCACGCCTGAGGCCATGGTGGAGAGCGCCCTGCGCCACATCGAGGTGCTCGAGCGCGAAGGCTTCCGCGACATCAAGATCAGCCTGAAGGCCAGTGACGTCATCCGCACCGTGCAGGCCTACCGCCTGCTGGCGAAGCAGGTGGACTACCCCTTCCACCTGGGCATCACCGAAGCCGGCACGCCCTTCGGCGGCACCATCCGCTCGAGCGTGGGCATGGGCATCCTGCTGGCGGAAGGGCTCGGCGACACCATCCGCGTCTCGCTCACGGGCGAAGGCGAGGACGAGTGCCGCGTGGGCCACGAGATGCTGCGTTCGCTGGCGCTGCGTTCGGGGGGGTTCCGCATGGTGAGCTGCCCCAGCTGCGGCCGCGTGCAGATCGACCTCAACCGGGTGGCCAATGAGATCGAGGAAGGCCTGAAGCTCATCAACCACGAGAACATCACGTACGCCGTCATGGGCTGCGTGGTGAACGGCCCCGGCGAAGCCAAGGATGCCGACCTCGGCGTGGCGGGCGGCGCCGGCGAGGGACTCATCTACCGCAAGGGTGAACTGATCCGGAAGGTGAAGGAGGAGGACCTGGTCCCCGCCTTCCTGGAGGAGGCCCGCAAGGTCAAGGCCGAGGCGGATGCGGCGAAGGTCTAGGCTCATGGCCCAACTCCTGGCCCACCCCTTGGCCGCCATCGGGCTGTTTCTCGTGCTGGAGGCCTTCCTCCCCGTGCGCTTCCAGCCCACGGCCTGGGTGTGCCGCGGCGCCATCCGGGCCTACCAGGCCACCCTGTCGAGCCACCTGCCCACCCAGTGCAAGTTCACCCCCACCTGCAGCCACTATGGGCTCGGCTGCATCCAGCGGTACGGCACGCTGCGGGGCGGCCTGCTCACCACCTGGCGCTTGCTCCGCTGCTCGCCCCTGACCCGGGGCGGCCTGGATCCGATTCCATAAACAACCGACCTATCCCAGGATGGAAGGTGGTGCCCGTTCCAAACGGCCCATCGAGAGGATCACCATGTGCGGAATCGTGTCGCTTTGCTATGGGTCTAACGTCGCCGCGATGGGACATGAGGCGGGCGAGCTGCTCAAGCGGCTCGAGTACCGGGGCTACGATTCCACCGGAGCCTCCTTCATCGGCGATGACGGCGCCATCCAGTTGTTGAAGAAGGTCGGGGCTCCCAGCAAGGTGGTGCCCGAGCTGGGCATTGACCACCGGGCAGGCCAGCGCTTCATCGGCCAGGTGCGCTGGGCCACGTACGGCGCGGTGACCGACGTGAACAGCCAGCCCCACCACGTGCGCTGCAAGGTGGAGATCGTGGGGGCCCACAACGGCAACATCTCGAACACAGACGCCCTCAAGCCCGCGCTCGGCGCCGAGGGCCACGCGGTGGTTTCGGACAACGACGGCGAGATGATCACCCATCTCACCGAGGACGCCTACGCGGCCAACCGGCTGGACCCCGCGCCGGCCCTCGCCGCCTGCCGCGCCGCCTATGCCGCGGCGGGTCTGCGGGGCCAGGTCCCCGATGGCGCGTTCCTGCTGCTGGATGCGGCCCGCAAGGCCGACGCCCGCGCCGAGGGTTCGTACGCCGCCGCCTTCGCGGACCCCAAGGTGCCCGGCGTCGTGGCCGTGAAATCGGGATCCTCGCTCTACGCGGGCATCGGCACCGACGCCCACGGCGACTTCGTGGTGGTGTCCAGCGACCTGACGTCCGTGCTGTCGAAGACCCGCATGCTCATCCCCTTGTCCGAAGGCGAAGGCATCTGGTTCACGGAGCGGGAGTACCTTGTCTTCAGTTTGGGCAAGGACCTCGCCTTCTCCGTGCCCCGCCCCAAGCGGTCCAAGCTCAATGTGCGCGACACGGGCCTCCGCGCGCCCTTCCGCTACTTCATGGAGCAGGAGATCGCCTCCTCGCCGGACAACCTGGACGAGGTGCTTCGCTACTATTTCCGGGCCCCAGAGACGGAAGGCCTCTTCGCCGCCTTCGAGGACCGGAAAGACCTCTGCAAGGCCCTCGTAGACAAGGTGCTGGCCCTCTACGAAGCACCCAATGAAACGGCCTTGGCCGCGGCTTTCCAAGCGGTGCTCGCCGATCCCGTCCACCGCGAGCTGGCCACCCGGGTGAAGCCCCACGGCGACGTGCTCCACGCCCACCGGGGGCATCCGTTCTCCGATGAGCGGCAGCTGCTCGCCGACCTGGCGCGCCTCGATCCCCAGGCCCAGGAGGCCATCGCCCTCTTCGACCTGCTCTTCGTCTGGAAGAAGCGCCGTCGCGTGACCCGCCACCTCATGGAGCTGGTGCAGGCCATCCGGGAAACCCAGAAAGAAGGCGGACGCGTCTTCCTGGTGGCCTCCGGCACGTCGTACCACGCCGCCCTGGTGGCCGCCACGTTCTTCAACAACCTCGCCGGCGTGGCCGTGTTCCCCTGCAACCCCGGCATGTTCCGCTCGATGTACATGAACACGCTGCAGGCGCGGGATCTGCTTGTCGGCATCACGCAGTCCGGCGAGACCAAGGACCTGGTGGACATCTTCCAGGACGTGCGCACCCGGGTGCCCGGCCTGCGCCGCATCGCCCTCGTGAACAACGAGAACAGCCGCATCCCCCAGGAGCTCACCGAGTTCTACCTGCCCATCCTTTGCGGCCCCGAGATCGCCGTGGCCGCCACCAAGAGCTTCATCAACCAGGTGGCGATCCTCTACGTGCTGGCGGCCTCCTTCTCGCTCACCGAGCGCAAGATCGCCGCGAACCTCGAGCGCGCGAAGGACCTCATCGCCGACACCCTGCGCCTCTGCGAAGGCGATGTGGAGGAAGCCGCCCAGCGGCTGTACCTCGAGCCTTCCCTGCACATCCTGGGTACCGGCCTCATCGGCCTGGCCCGGGAAGGAGCCCTGAAGATCCGCGAGGTGGTGCTGAACCACGCGGAGGGCTACGACGCCGCCGAGTTCAAGCACGGCCCCAACACCATCCTCGGGAAGAACACGCTGTTCTCCATCCAGGACCTGGCGGGCCTGCTGGAAGTCTACGAAAAGCAGCGCGACGGCCGCCCCTTCGCCGGCGGGCTCGAATCCCTGCAGGCCTGGCCGGAGCTGGTGGAGACGCGGTTCTCGAACTACCCCCTGCTCTTCGTGTGCCCCAGCGAGGAGCGCGACGTGCGCATCACCATCAGCCAGATCCACACCCACAAGATCCGCGGCGCGGACATCATGCTCATCGCCGAGAAGCAACCTGAACTGGCCCGGGCCGTGGCCGGGCGGCCCATGGGCCACGACCGCTACTGGTCGAAGTACATCGAAGTGCCCTTCAGCGGGGACCCGAACCTCTTCGTCTTCGCCGCATCCGTGGCCCTTCAGCGCCTGGCCTTCCGCATGTCGGTCCTGAAGATGGAGTACCTGGACCGCCTGACCGTGCAGGACCACGGGGTGCACCCGGACGCCCCGAAGAACGTCTCCAAATCCATCACGGTGGATTAAATTAAACGAAATAAACTATTTACCGATCGTTCGATATTTAAAAAGAAAATCAGACCTTTTTAGTCTGTATTGTGATGCCCTTCACACCGCCTCTGCCCCATCTTGGGATCCGGGACGCATTCCCCTGGAGGCTTCATGACCCCCGATCTCAATACCAAAGTGGGCGATCTGGTGCTGGCTTGGCCCCAGGCCATGCGCTACCTCGAGAGCCAGGGCGTGGACTACTGCTGCGGCGGCCACCGGTCCCTCAAGGAGGCCTGCGAGGTGGCTGGGCGCCCGGCCCAGGAGGTCCTCGCCGGGTTGGCCGGCCTGCAGGCCCCCACCGCGGGCGCGCCCTCCCCCGAGGTCTGGCTGAAGGCCACCCTGGCCGAGCTCACCGCCCACCTCGAAAGCACCCACCACGCCTACCTGCGCACGGAGCTCCCCCGCCTGGAGGCCCTGCTGGAGAAGGTGCTGCGGGCCCACGGCGAGAACCACCCTGAGCTCGACGAGGTCTTCGACCTGTTCCAGAGCCTCTCCATGGACCTCATGCCCCACCTCATGAAGGAGGAGCAGATCCTCTTCCCCTTCATCCGGCAGCTGGAGTCGGGCCAGTCCACCACCGCCTGCTTCGCCAGCGTCCAGAGCCCCATCCGGGTCATGGAATCCGAGCACGAGACCGTGGGCGCCCTCCTGGCCCGCCTCCGCGCCTGCACCAACACCTACCAGGTGCCGGCCGACGGCTGCGCGACCTTCCGGGCGCTCTATGAAGGATTCAAGGAGATGGAAGCGGACCTCCACCTGCACATCTACCTCGAGAACCAGATCCTGCACCCCCGGGCCACGGCACTGGAGGCCGGCGTCCGGGTCTGAGGAAGGCAAGGCCCTGGACAACCCACCGGATGCCGGGCGTATCATGACCCAGCTTTGCAACCCGGTCTCAACGTCCACCCACGCAGACCGGGCCCGGAAGGGCCCGGTCTGCGTTCCGGCTTTCCCGGAGCCGCCATGCCTACCGCCTCACGCCAGGACTTCCAACAGGGCCAGACTGTTCTCATCCGCAGCGCGGAGGAGATCGCCCGCACCCTTGATGCCGACGGGCGGCTGGAAGGCTTGCCTTTCATGCCGGAGATGGCGAGGTTCTGCGGCACCCGTGCCCGCATCCACCGACATGCCGACAAGACCTGCGTGGAGGGGTACGGGCTCCGCTACATGGACTCGACCGTCATCCTGGAGGACCTCCGCTGCGACGGTTCCTCCCACGACGGCTGTCAACGGACCTGCATGCTCTTCTGGAAAGAGGCCTGGCTCCGGCTCCTGGAGGATGACGCCCCGGCCGAGGCGTCATCCCCCGGAGCTGCCCTGTCCCTCCTGGATCTCCCCACGATGCGGGGAGACCGGTACGTCTGCCAGTCCACCGAACTGCACCAGGCCACCCGCCCCATGTCGCGGTGGAACGTCACCCACTTTCTCAGGGAGATCCGGCGGGGCGAGTTGACCCTTCCAGGATTCATGCAGATCCTCTACACCACCTCTCGCGGTCGCCTGCGCGCCCTCCTGGGGCTGCCGTTGGTTCCTGGCATGGCCGGGGAGCAGAAGAGAAACCCGCGCGGGAACCTGGGTCTGCAGCCCGGCGACTGGGTGGAGGTGCTCAGCCACGAAGAGATCCAGGCCACCCTTGACCCCAACGGCAAGAACAGCGGTCTGTCCTTCGAACCGGGCATGGTGGACTGCCTGGGGAAGCGCTACCAGGTGGAGCATCAGCTTGATCGGATCATCCTGGAGCAGACCGGGAAGATGGCCACCCTGGCCCACACGGTGACCCTGAAAGGCGTGACCTGCCAGGGCCCCTGCAGCAAGAACTGTCCGCGCAACAATGCCCTGTTCTGGCGGGAGAGCTGGCTCCGGCGCGTCGACGCCTGAACCCGCCAGCCTCAGTGGACGTCCTGCACGCTCCAGCGGTCCGTGCAGCCGTGGCTCTCCACCACCTGATGGGCCTTCCGCAGCCGCAGGGTGTGCTGGACAGTCTGCATGACAGTGAAGAGACGGTCCTGGATGCCCAGCCGCTTCAGATCCCCGTCCGTGAACCAGGTCACCCCCTCCGTGGATTTGCGCACGGCGTGATCAGTCAGGATCTGCTCGGTGATGCCCACGGGATACCTCCAGAACTGCTAGCTTGAATAGCACGGAGGGACGGCGTGGCCAACTGGAGGAACACGGGATTCGGCGGTGTTGTGATGGCGGTCTGGGCCCTGGCCACGGTCCCCCTCACGGTCATCGGCATCCTGCTGGCAATCCCCTTCCTGGGCCGGCGTCGCGCCTTCTTTACCATCGGGCCCCTGTTCGCCCGCGGCATGGCCTGGTTCTGCCACGTCCCCTTCACCCTGAGGGGCTGGGAACGCATGCCCGAGGCGATTAAAGAGGGCAGGCAGCCGGTGATCTTCATGTCGAATCACGAGAGCCAGCTCGATCCACCCATCCTCGTGGCCGCCCTGCCCCTGCCCGCGGTCTACATCGGCAAGAAGGAGCTGAAGTACGTCCCCTTCATCGGCTGGGCCGGCTGGGCCGCGGGCGTGATCTTCATCGATCGGGGCGACCGGGAGCGCGCCATCCGCAGCATCCACGACGCCGCCCAGCAGATCCGCGGCGGCAAGAACGTGGTGATCTTCCCCGAGGGCACCCGCAGCCGCACGGGCGAGATGTTGCCCTTCAAGAAGGGGGGCTTCGCCTTGGCCATGGATGCCGGCGTGCCCATCATCCCCATGGCCACCGTGGGCGGCTTCCACGTGCTGCCTTCCGGCAGCATGAAGATCCGCCCCGGCCGGTACGTCGTCCTGATGGGGGATCCCGTCCACCCGGCCGACCATGCCGACCGTGATGCCCTCATCCGGGAAGTGCGGAGCCGCATCGAGCGCCTGGTCGCCGAGGCGCAGACGCTCTAGCGGAACGCAGGATCCTGGCTGGCCACCCGCAGCTTGCCAGGGTGGAACCGGTCGGCGACCTCCACCATGGCCCGGGCCGAGGTCCGGTCGCCGAGCCGCGCCACCATGCGCGCCATGAAGTAGAGGTTCACCGACACCACGCGCCGCTCGTTGTGCTTCTTCTGGCTCAGGTCCGTGGCCGCGAGCTTGGCTCGGTAGGCCTCGAACCGCGCCCGGGCGCCGGCGGCGTCGCCCGCCACGGCCTGCTTCACGCCCGCCAGCAGGATGGTGTTGGAGTGGTCCGGGGGCCAGGCCCCCTCGAGCTCCCGCAGGTAGGTTTCCGCCGCGGCGCGGTCGTTGCGGTCCCACGCCGTGTAGGCCATGAGGCTGCGCAGCACGTTGGAGCCGGGAATCTCCCGCAGGCCGGCCTTCAGCCTCGCCTCGGCCTCCTGGCTGCGCCCCATCCACAGCAGTGCGTCGGCGGCGGTGACGTAGGCGTACTCCGCGGCCGGCCGCAGGGCCAGGGCCCGGTCCGCGTGCTCAAGGGCAGTCTGCAGCTCTCCTTCGTTCTGAAGGAGCACCCCGAGCCGGTGGTGGGCCTGCCAGCCCTCCGGGAAGAGGGTCAGGGACTTCTCGAAGTAGCGCCGCGCGGCCTGGTGGTTGTCCTCGCCCTCCAGCCCGGCGAAGACGTCGGCCAGCACGTCGTAGGCCTTGTGGTCGGCGGGATCCAGGCGCACGGCCTGGAGGGCCGCCCGGCTGGCGCCTTCGAGGTCGCCCAGGCGGAGGTGGATGGAGGCCAGCGCCCGGTAGGCCTGGGATGCGCTGGGATCCAGCGTGATGGCCTTCTCCGCGGCCTCCTTGCCCTTGCGGAGCAGGCCCTGGGCCTCGTCGTACCGGCCCTGGCTGAGGGCCGTGGTGGCGCCCAGCTCCGCCAGCGTCCATGCGTATTCCGCCCGGGCCGGCGCGTAGTCCGGCTCCAGTTCGATGGCCGAGCCCAGCAGGGTGTTGGCCAGCCGCACCGAATCCTGGTTGCCGTCCGTGATGACCTGCAGCGCCTTGGTATAGAGCTCCCGAGTCCGCGGCAGCTTGGCCTGGGAACGAAGGGACCCCGGATCGCTGCCAAGCCCCATCTCCTGGGGCAGCCGCTGCTGGAGCTCGTCCTCGAGCTTCAGGAGATCCGCCACGGGCCGATCTAGCTGGAACTGATGGAGGGTGGCGCCCCGCACCGCGTCCAGCACGCGGACGCCCATGCGGAGCTGGCCGCCTACCACCTGGTAGCTGCCCAGCACCAGCAGCTCCGCCTTGAGCTGACGGCCCAGCTCCCCGACGGCCTTGGGTGCCTGACCCGGGGTGTCGCCCAGCCGGTGCATGGCTTCCACCACGCGCAGGCGGTCCACCACCGCCATGTCTTCGCGCCGCACCAGGCCATAGGCCATGGCGTCGGCGAAGCTGTTGCTCAACCAGGCGTGTTCGGCGTCCGGCTGCAGCTGTTCCAGGGGCAGGATGGCCACCACCCGCCGGCCCTTGGTGAAGTCCTCCCGGGAGGCCCGCCGCGCCTCGCCGAGCCCCGTGCCGTCACGGTGGGAAAACCACCAGGAGGCGGAGGCCCCGGCCACCACGAGGATCAGGCCGGCCCCGGCCAGGGGCCAGAACCGGCGCGGACCGCGCAGGTTGGCCACGCTGCGGCTGAGGTGCGGCACGGCGGCGGTGGCGGTGTTCTCGGCCAGCCCCGCGGCCAGGGCCTGCAGGTTCGGGAAGCGGTCCTTGGGCGATTTGGCCATCAGGCGGTGGATGGCGTCCTGGAGGGTGCGCGGCAGGTCGGGACGCGCCTCGCCGAGGGGCCTGGGCTCGTCGCGGGTCACCGCGTAGAGCGTGTCCACCAGGCTGCCCCGGAGGAAGGGATGCACCGCCGTGGCCAGCTCGTAGAGCACCACGCCGAGGCTGAACTGGTCCGACTGGCCGGTGAGGGGCTGGCCGTTGGCCTGCTCGGGGCTCATGTAGGCCGGGGTGCCCTGGCTGTAGCCGGGCGCGGTCCGCTCCACCAGCGTCATGTGGTGCGAGGTGGGCCCCGGCGGCAGGTCCTCCGCCCCCCGGCGCGCGATGCCGAAATCGAGGATCTTCAGCTGGCCCTCGTCCGTGAGCAGCAGGTTCTCGGGCTTGATGTCCCGGTGGACGATGCCCTTCTGGTGGGCGTGCGACAGAGCGGAGGCCGCCTGCCTGGCCAGCTCCTGCAGGGCCTCCGGCGCCATCGGCCGACCGACCAGGGCCCGGAGGGTTTGCCCCTCCACGAGCTCCATGGCGATGTAGGGAGTGCCCTCCACATCGCCTGCGTCGTAGATGTGGGCGATGTTCGGGTGGTTCAGCTGGCAGGCCAGCTTGGCCTCGCCGATGAGCGCCTTGCGGCGCAGGTCGTCGGCATCCTTCAGGATCTTGAGCGCCACTTCGCGTTCCAGCCGCAGGTCCAGGGCGCGCCACACTTCCCCCATCGCCCCTTCCCCGAGCCGGGAGATCAGGCGGTAGGAACCAAAGTGGGCGGCATCGTGGGTCAAGCGCATCCTGAGAAAGGGAACGCTGAAGTATACCTTTCGACGGGTATCGGCGTTTATCCTTCGGCTGGGGCTTGAACCGATTCGCGAAATGTCGAGAATCAGTCTGGAGGTGCCCGTGAGCGTCCCGGATCTCGAGGCCGCATTGACCGGAGCCCGGCTGGTGGAAGAGGCCGGCACCCTGCTCACCCTGGGCGAGGATCCCGACCGCATGGTGGTCCACGCCTTCGAGCGCCTGGGCCAGCTGGTGCCCTACGACCTGGCCACCGTGCTGCTCCGCGAGGGGGACGGCCTCCGCGTGGCCTACGCCGTGGGTCCCCTGGCCACGCCCCAGCTGTCGGAGGCGCTCATCCCGGTGCGGGGCAACCTGCGCCTCCAGAACGCCCTGAAGGCCCGCTCCCGGCCCGCCACCTTCGAGGAGGACGACCCCGGGGAGGACACCTTCCACGGCCTGCTCGAGATGCCCCACGGCCACAGCTGCCTGGTGGCGCCTCTGCGCAGCCGCGGCGAGACCTTCGGCCTCATGACCCTCGACGCCATGGTGTGCCGCCAGTACCCCGAGAGCGTGCTGCACCACGTGGGCGTCTTCGCCTCCCTGCTCGCCCTCGGGCTCAAGCAGGCTGAGCACCTCGCCCGCCTGGCGGCGCGGGAGCGCAGCCTGGCCGAGGAAGTCAGCTACTTCCGCGAGGCCCAGCGCAGCGCCGTGCTGCAGGAGCCGCTCCGCGCCGAGAGCCCGGCCATGCGCGCCATCCTCGACCAGCTGCGGCAGGTGGCCACCACCGCGGCCACCGTGCTCATCACCGGCGAGACGGGCACCGGGAAAGAGAAGGTGGCCCAGACCCTGCACCACCTCTCGCCCCGCCGGGAGAAGCCCTTCATCAAGGTGAACTGCAGCGCCCTGCCCGCCACCCTCATCGAGTCCGAGCTCTTCGGCCACGTGAAGGGTGCCTTCAGCGGCGCTTCCTCGGCGCGCAAGGGCCGCTTCGAGCTGGCGGACGGCGGCACCCTGTTCCTGGACGAGATCGGCGACCTGCCCCTGGACCTGCAGCCCAAGCTGCTGCGCGCCATCCAGGAAAAAGAGATCGATCCCCTGGGCAGCGAGAAGCCCCGCAAGGTGGACGTGCGGCTGGTGGCGGCCACCCACGCCGACCTGGCCGCCGCCGTGGCCGAGGGGCGCTTCCGGGAGGATCTCTTCTACCGCCTCAGCGTCTTCCCCATCCACCTCCCGCCCCTCCGCGAGCGGCCCGACGACATCGCCGCCCTCGCCGAGGCCTTCCTGGAGCGCTTCGCCCGGGAGAACCGCCGGCCGCCCATCCACCTCCCCGAGGCCGTTCGCGAACAGCTGGAGGCCTACGGCTGGCCTGGCAACGTGCGGGAACTCCACAACGTGCTGGAGCGGGCCGCGATCCTCTCGGCGGGCCGGGACCTGCGCATCCCCCCGGGCGCCCTGCCCGCCCGCGCCGAGAAGGCCGGCAAGCCGCCCACCTGGGAAGCGCAGGAGCGGGCCTACCTCGAGCGCCTGCTGCGCCACACCCGCGGCAAGATGTCCGGTGCCGACGGCGCCGCCGCCCTGGCGGACCTGGCGCCCTCGACCCTCCTGTCCCGCCTGGAGAAGCTGGGATTGCGGCCGAAGGACTTCCGCGAAGCGTGATAGGTTAACGCTGTCACGGAGTGAGGGATGAGCGAGATCACCGGCCCCAACGACCCCCTGCAGGCGCCTCCAGTGGTCCCGCCGATCCAGCTGGACGAGCCCGCCTGGGTGCCCCCGGTGCTGCCGCCCGCCCCCGAGCCCCTGCCCCCCGCCGCGCCGGCGCTGCGGCCCGTGCCCTTCGAGGACATGGAGCAGTACGACGGTTTCTGGGCCCGCGTGGGCGGGATGTTCCGCCTGGTCTTCAGCAACCCCATGGAGCTCTTCGACCGCGTGCCCGCCACCGACGGCCTCGGCGCGCCGTGGCGTTTCCTGCTGCTGATGTCCATCCCCGTCTTCCTGATCATGACCCTCGTCTTCTTCTTCGTGGGCATGGGCATCATGATCGCGGCCCTCGAGCAGACTGGAAAGGGCGACAGCAAGGCCATCGCCGCCGTCATGCCCGTGATCTTCGGGGCTATCCTGCTGCTCATGCCCCTCTTCAGCTTCCTCGGCATGGTGATCGGGGGCGCCCTCAACCACGTCTTCCTCTGGATGTGGGGCGGCCTCAAGCCCGGCGTGGGCACCAGCCAGAGCATCCGCGCCTACGGCTACGCCTCGGCGTTCATCCAGATCGGCGGCCTTATCCCCTATCTGGGCTTCCTGATCCAGATCGCGGGCATGGTGGCGATCGGCATGGGCCTCGCGCGCATGCACAAGACGGACACGTGGCGCGGCGTCTGTGCCGTGCTCACGCCCCTCTTCCTGCTCTGCTGCTGCGGCCTCGCGGCGATCCTGGCCATTCCCGCGATCATCGCCGCCGCGCGGTAGGCTCCAGCCAGGCGGCCACCTCCGCCGGGACGGCCGCAGGATCGACCACTCGCTGCACGGCCCCCGCGGCCAGGGCCGTGCCCGCATCCCAGGTCTCGAAATCCCGAAACAGACGGTTCGCGCCCTTGGGTCCGAGGAGTTCCGGCAGGCGCACGGTGCCGCCGAACCCGGTGAGGATGCCGTGCTTCGCCGCCGGATGGGCGAGGCGGAGGCCGCCCTTGCCCGTGGCCTCGCCAGCCACCGCCCAGCGCTCCTGCCCGTGGAGGGCCAGGTCGCAGCCGCCGCCCATGGCCACGCCGGAGATCACCGTGAGGGTCCGCCAGCCGGGCCAGAGGAGGTGGTTCATCACCCGCTGGCCCCGGCGGGCGAAGGGCTCCGCCGTGACGGCATCGAGGGCGCCGACCTCGTGCAGGTCCGCCCCGGCGCAGAAGTGATGGCCCCGGCCCGCCATCCAGCCGGCGCCGCTCAGGGCGAGCCGCCGGACGCCGGTCCAGCGCAGCTCGATGAAGAGGTGGTCCAGGGCCACCAGCAGGTCGGCGTGCAGGCGGTTCAGGCCGTCGCCGGAGCGCAGGCCGATCCACGCCCAGCCGTCGCCACGGTCGAGGTCGATGGAGGTGCGGCCCTCGTACCAGGCCGCGCTCATGACAACCCCAGGCTCGCGAAGGCCGCCTCCAGCGGCTCCGCGTCGGGATCCCAGACGGCCGCCTCGGTCAGCTGGTTGCGGAACCACGTGGCCTGGCGCTTGGCGTAGGCCTGGGTCTCCTGCACCACCCGCGCCTGGATGTCGTCCGGGTCCCCGCCGGCCATCCAGGCGGCGTAGCCCAGGGGGCGCAGGGCCTCCAGGTCCGCCCCGTGGCCCCCGGCCACCAGGCCGGCGACTTCCGCGGGCCAGCCCGCCCGCACCTGCGCGGCCACCCGGGCCGACACGCGGTCGCGGCGATGGGCGCGATCCGGCGTCACCACCAGCACCCGCCAACCTGCTGGCACCTCGGTGTCTAGACCTGAGAGCATGCCTGAGGGCGCCCGTCCCGTGGCCAGGTGCAGTGCAAGGGCCCGCATCACCCGCGCCCGGTCGTTGGGGTGCAGGGCCTCGGCCCGGGCCGGGTCCACCGCGGCCAGGTAGCGGTGCAGGGCCGGGGTGCCGAGGGTTCCGTCCCAGCGCCGCACGCGGTCCACGAGGGCCGGGTCCACCTCCGGCAGGAGGCTGAGCTGGTTCCAGACGCCCCGCAGGTACAGGCCCGATCCGGTGACCAGCACCGGCTCGCGGCCGGTCGCGAGCCACGCCCGCACCTGGGCGCCGAAGGCCGCGGGGTTGGGGCGGGTCGAGAGGGGCAGCACACCGTAGCCCACATGCGGCACACCGCCCTGCTCGGCCGCGTCCGGCTGGCCGGTGCCGATGGCAAGGCCCTGGATGGCCTGGTACGGGTCGCCGTTCACCACCACCCCGCCGATGCGCCGGGCCACGGCCACGGCCACGGACGATTTGCCGGAGGCGGTGGGTCCGAGGATCGCGATGGGCATGGATCCACGCTATCAGGACCGGGCGGGAACCTCCCCCCCGCTGGGCTCATTTCAAGGCCATGCGCGTCCTGCCCTGCCTCTGCGTCGGCCTGCTTGCCGGCACCGGCCTCCTCCACGCCGGAGACCAGCCCCAGCCGGGGCGGGACCAGGCCTTCCTCGCCCACATCCTCACGGGCACGGAAGACGCCACGCGCCCCTGGAAGACCTTCAGGACCCCCGCCGAATCGGCCTCCGCCGTGGTGGAGGTGGTGGGCGAACTCACGAAGGAGGAGCTGCGCCAGGTGGCCTTCCAGGAATTCCTGGTCTGGTTCCGGGCGGACCTGCGGCGCTTCTTCCAAAACCAGGGCGCGGCGGTGCCCGCCTCGAACCTGGCTTCGGCCACGATGCCGGTGGACCGCTTCGGCGGCAACCCGGTGCCCCGCAACGTGCCCCTGGGCAGGGCCGGCTTCTAGCGCTCCTCGAGCAGGCGGGGCAGCAGGCGCGCGGCCTGGTCCCGGGCCAGGCGGGCGGCTTCCAGCGCGTGGCGGGCCGCCGCCTCCGGCGCCTGCCGCGGCGTGAGCAGGGCCTCCAGCTGTCCCCGCAGCCGGGCCACCTCGCCCTCCGGGTCGGGCAGATGCCTGGCCGCCGCCGCCTCGAAGGTGACCAGGAAGCACTGGATCGCGTCGCAGGCGGTGGAGACGATGGCCGCGCTCTTCGGGGTGGCGCCCGCCCGGGTGTCGCCATCCATGGCCAGGGCCGCCGCCAGGAAGCGGAGCCCATCCTCGAACAGGGCCTGGGGGGAGCCTGAGGGGCCGGAACCGGTCATGCCTCCAGCTAACCATGCCTGGGCCCACGGCGTTCAACCGGGGGCTCAACCGGACGGCGCCGTCCCGCGTAAGCCCTGCATCCGCAAATTGATCACCGGAGTCTCCATGCGCCGCGCCCTCCCTGTCGCCGTCCTGGCCCTGTGCGGGTCGCTCCTGCGGGCCGACGGCCTCGCCGACCTGAAGGCGGCCCTCAAGGGCCTGCCCCAGCCCGCCAAGGTGAAGGTGCGGATCGAAGAGGACA
>Ga0316605_10000607_pt1 | contig 24034 bp, 21 predicted proteins | sample OWC_soil_day20_n_FD_207666 | JGI IMG/M metagenome (GOLD analysis project Ga0316605, IMG submission 207666) | Wetland soil microbial communities from Old Woman Creek delta, Ohio, United States - OWC_soil_day20_noCT | ecosystem: Environmental > Terrestrial > Soil > Wetlands | place: USA: Ohio...
CAAAAGCTTTCGGAATTGTTTTCCTTGGAACCCCAAGAAAGAAATTTGACGAAGGGATGGTTGACGAAAAACCAATGAAAGTCTTCCCGATGTACCTTGTGGCTCTGGCAATTGTTGTAATAGGCATTTTGCCGTTGCTGTTTATGCCTGCAATTCAGCAAATTGTCCAGTTGTACCAACCGGGGTCTGTAGCATTTACCTCAGGTCAGTTAAAATCGATACTTGACATTCTCTCTTCGGTAGGCTGGTACTCGCTTGGCTTCATAGCCCTCGTTGCCGTTCTTTACTACATAAGGCATCTAATAACAGCTAAAAGGGAAGTAACTGCCGATTCCACATGGGGCTGCGGTTACACCGGTGATGCGTCAAAAATGCAATATACTGCGTCATCTTTTGTGCGTACCTACAGAAAACTGGCCGGTCCTTTTCTGATGATAAAAAAAGAGAAGAGAGAGGCATGCGGGTTATATCCGGAACACATAAATCAGGTTACACATCCTCATGATAAGGTGGAGACATGGTTTATAGAAAAGCCTTTGCTCTCCATCAGAAAACTGCTTAGCCGCTTTGTGTTTCTCCAGAATGGCAATATTCAGGCCTATATATTATACGGACTCATATTCATTGGGCTGGCAATTTTGCTCCCAATGATAATAGAAAGTATTTCCGGGTTTTTTAATTTATTAAACAGGTTGTAAAATGGTTAGTTTAATACTTATACTGCTGACGAGCCTGTTTTTTATGGGTGTTGTGATACGGACGAAGAGCATTGCCTCCGGACGTAAAGGCCCCGGTTTGTTTCAGCCCATGAAGGATATCTTCCGTTTGTGGAAGAAGGGATCGGTTTACAGCAGGACAACAACATTTATTTTCCGTATAGCTCCTACAATTTATTTTTCGTCGGTGCTCATGGCAATTTTTATGGTTCCTCACGGGAACAGCCCCGGACTGATTTCTTTCAGCGGCGATTTTGTAATGTTTGCATACATTTTGGCAACAGGCAAGTTTTTGTCTATAATTTCTGCTCTCGATACCGGAAGCAGTTTTGAAGGTATGGGAGCAAGCAGGGAGGCTCTTTTCTCAATGCTTGTGGAACCGGCGTTTTTCGTTCTTCTTGGGTCACTTGCACTGTTCACAGGCCATACTTCGTTTATAAGCATTTTTACAACCTTGCATTATGAAACCAATATCTCATATATGCTTGGAACGCTGGCAACTTTTGTTTTCGTTCTTATTGCAATGATTGAAAATAGCCGGATGCCGGTAGATGACCCAAAAACTCACCTTGAACTTACAATGGTACATGAAGTGATGATTTTGGACAACAGCGGATTTGATTTGGGAACAATTTTATATACGACAAACTTAAAGTTTGCAATGTACGGAGCAATAATTTCCAACTTTTTCATAGGGGCCCTGCCTCTTGAAATTTCCATACCGTTGTTCTTTGTTGTTCAAATTGGATTTGGAGTAGCTGTGGGAATAATTGAGTCATTTATGGCACGGTTCCGTATGGCGCACAACCCTCAGTTCATATTAATACTTACTTCGGTTTCTATGTTAATCTTTTTTGGAGTGCTCATGGTGCTCGGAAGATTTGTATAAAAGAATAAAACTATGATAGATATTTTACTGATAGCCCTTGCAATGACGCTGCTCTACATGAGTATCGCAAACAGGCTGTATACATATCTCAGGATTCTCGTGCTGCAGGGTTTTATTCTTTTTGGCGCAACTTACTTTACCCTCACCAACGTGAGCACCGCGAACCTTTTGTTTATAATGCTTGAGACAATTGTTTTCAAAGCCATTGCGGTTCCCTGGTTTATCAACTATGTTATTAAACGCAACAAAATAACCAGAGTTGCCGAGCCCTACCTTTCAAACTTTGCCTCGCTTATAATTGTCACTTCAATAATTATAGTTACGATAATACTTTCCAGTTCCATAAATGATGAAAACCTGGATAAGACATTTTTTGTAGTTGCAATTTCAACACTTTTTACCGGTCTCTATCTCATTGTTACGAGGAAGAAAATCATTACTCACGTTATTGGCTACATAGTTATTGAAAATGGAGTTTTTGTTCTTTCGCTTGCTGTAGGTAACGAAATGCCGATGCTGTTGAACCTGGGCATTATGCTGGATATTTTTGCCAGCGTACTTATTCTGGGCGTATTTTTCAATAAAATTGGCGACGTGCTAAACGACCCGGATGTAAACCTTTTGCGAAACCTAAAAGATTAATGTGATGATAGGGATATTTCTGGCAGCAACTTTCATTATAAGCGGATGTCTGGTTTTTAACCGGAACAAAGTTGTCAATTACCTCCTTGTTGCATTATACGCAGCATTGCTTCTGGGCTTTGGAGTATATGAATATCAGCATTTGAATACCATTCAGCTTGGCTTCTTCAAAGCCGACTCTTTGGGAGTACTCCTTTTACTGGTGCTTTGCGTTGTTTCGGTACCTGTTCTTTACCACAGTTACAGATATATGGAATTTCACAACCCCGACGAGACCCCGCATTCGAGAGGATTGTATTTTGGAGCTATTCTTTTGCTCATGTCGGCGTGCGGAGCTGCTTACCTTTCAAACCACATAGCCGTAACCTGGATTTTTATTGAGATTACAACACTTAGTGCTTCGGTTCTTATATATCACCACCGCAATATCAGGGCACTGGAGGGAGCATGGAAGTATGTATTTATCTGTGCAATAAGCATCACTTTTATTTATGTGGGGATATTGTTTCTGAGCCTCTCTTTGAAGCAGGCGGGAATTGATGATATGTCGTTTGATTCTTTAATAAGAAACTATAACAACCTTAATCCGTTCTGGCTAAAACTTGCGTTTTTGTTCATATTTACGGGCTTCACCGCTAAACTTGGGCTGGTGCCCATGTATACTGCGGGAATTGATGCAAAGGATAAGGCGCCAGCTCCAGTTGGGGCGCTCATGGCAAGTATTCTCATGAATGTGGGTTTTGTTGGGATATACCGGATTTATTCAATTGTTGCTCACACGCCTCTCCATGGCTGGGCAAACAATATTATTATCGTTGCGGCAATTCTTTCTGTTTTTGTTGCGGCAGTTTATATGACACGGATTAAAAACATCAAGCGGATGTTTGCATATTCCGGGATAGAGCACATGGGGTTAGTGATGCTGGGCCTTGCAGCAGGCGGGATTGGAGTTTACGCTGCAATTTTGCATATTTTGCTGCATACACTTGTGAAGCCTTCGCTGTTTTTGCAATATAACCAGATATACCGCATATATCAGAGCAAGAGTATTTACGATGTTGGCAACTATTTTAAATATAACAAGACGGGGGCAATATTGATTCTGTTTGGTTTTATTTCTGCTACGGCCATGCCGCCTTCCGGGATGTTTGTGAGCGAATTTCTGATATTTCAGTCTCTTTTCGAGTCGCATCATATTCTTTTGCTGGTGGTTCTGCTCATATTGCTCACACTTATAATATGGGGCTTTGGCGTGAACGTATTCAAGCTGCTTTTTACGCCTCCGGTTGGTTTTGACGATACGAATGTACCACGAATAAGTCCGTGGGAATCCTTTTCGCAATATGCACTGTTGGCAGTGTCTGTTTATATTGCCTATAACCCTCCTGCAAAACTTGTGTCAATGATACAGGAGGCAGTTAACCTAATCCAGTAAAGGGAAATGAATTATATATCCATATACAATAACAAGCCTGTAGGGTTAAAAGAGATTCCGGAACTCGGTTACCAGGAGTTCATGAAATCTAATGTTGATATGCTCAATGGCAGGGCAGACAGGCATTGCGTAAATTATTTCGGATACGAAACCGGCGAGGGAGTAAAGTTGTTCTGCTGCATTGCCGATGATACTACCCACCAGATAAACATTTCATCTTCGGTTGTCGGTAAAAAATCAACTTTGCACTCTTTTACGGCTCTCAATCATAATTTTGAAAATTTTGAGAGGGAGATTCATGAAAATTTCGGAATACAGTATTTAGACCATCCATGGCTAAAGCCATTCAGGAAAATTGAAGATTATCCTTTTTGCAAGGCAGAGAGCGAAGAGTTGCACGAGGTGGGTGTGGGCCCGATTCACGCAGGCATAATTGAACCGGGTCATTTTAGGTTTATCTGCAATGGCGAGCAAATAATGCACCTCGAAATTCAGCTTGGATTCCAGCACAGAGGCATTGAACAACTTTTTCTGCAAAAGGACAGGCTCATAGAAAGAACCACCCTTGCCGAAAACATTGCTGGTGACACAGTTGTTGGTCATACTGCGGCTTTTGTAAATTTATGGGAGAGCCTTTGTGGGTTTGCTCCCGATTACTCTCTGGAATATTCGCGCACTCTGGCAATGGAACTTGAGAGGGTAGCGGTTCACACAGGCGATTTGGCAGCTATTTGCGGGGATATCGCATATCAGTTGGGCAACTCGGTTTACGGCAGGTTAAGAACCCCCATTATTAACTTCTTTCAGGAATGGGGAGGCAACAGGCTTGCAAAGGGTTTGATCCGGGCCGGAAAAATCAATTATCCGTTTACACCCGAATTGGCCAATAGACTTGCCCAGGTTTTAGATACATTTGAACCGGACTTTGATGAAATTTCCTCAAAACTGTTTAAGCTTCCAAGTGCCTTGTCGCGTATGGAAAAGACAGGGGTTGTGAGCTATGAAGAAGTTCTTGAAATAGGTACAGTTGGAATGGCAGCAAGGATGAGCGGCCTAAGAAGGGATATAAGAACATCTCATCCGTTTAACCTTTATGGCTCTTCAGTTATTCACGAACCTATATTAAAACGCCACGGAGACGTCTATTCAAGAACGCAAATAAGAAAGGAAGAGGTGAGGCAGTCTCTTGGATATATCAGAAAAATTATAGAAAATGTTCCGGAATTCCGGAAGCCGGAAGAGGTGCACTTTGCTCCGGCTGCAAATATGTTTGCGATATCCCTCACCGAGGGATGGAGAGGAGAGATATGCCATTGTGCCATAACAGACAATTCGGGCAACCTTGTTTTATATAAGATTAAAGACCCGTCCCTCCACAACTGGATGGCTCTTGCCATGTCCGTAAGGAATAACGAAATTTCTGACTTCCCTGTTTGCAATAAAAGTTTTAATCTGTCCTACAGCGGGCACGATTTGTAAAAGCACATTAAGGAGAGAATTTATGCTTGATAATTTGAGAATAATGTGGCATCAGGGGAAACAGTTTATCCCGGATGTAACAACAGCAAAGGTTCCGGGAATATTCAGGGGAAGGCCGGTTATTTCAGGTACTCCGGCAGATGGATTGATTTTGGCCGATTTGTGCCCGACTAAGGCAATTTCTGCAAACCCACTTTGCATAGACCTTGGCAGATGTACCTTTTGCGGTGAATGTGCAGTGAGATTTCCCGATTTAATCACTTTTACACAAGACTATAAACTCTCTTCAAATGAAAGGGAACGACTCATAATAAAAGAGGGGGAGGAGGGGCCAGTTTTGGTAAATCCCGATAAAGTGCGAAAAGAGATTCGCCGTATATTCGGAAGCTCCTTAAAACTCCGTCAGGTTTCCGCAGGTGGCGACAATAGCTGTGAGCTTGAGCTAAACGCAACAAACAATGTACAGTTTGATATTAGCCGCTTTGGTATTGACTTTGTTGCATCTCCCCGCCATGCCGACGGAATTGTCATAACCGGCCCGATTACCAGAAATATGGCTCCATCTTTGGAGATTTGCTATAATGCCATTCCAAATCCGAAGATTATCATTCTTGCAGGTACAGATGCAATCAGCGGAGGAATATTTGAGGATTCACCCGAACTTGACCGGTCCTTTGTTTCAAACCACCATATAGATCTTTATGTGCCGGGAAATCCGGTTCATCCGCTTACGTTTATTAACGGGGTACTTGGTTTGTTGGGCAGGAGCAGATAAAGTATTCTATTTTCTTTTACGCCTTATTATTCCTTCAAGCTCCCATTCGGCTTTGATTTTATCGAGTATTGCAGAGACAATGCTGTGTATGTCCTTTCCGGCAGTGTAGTCGGCAGGGCAGATAAAGTTCACGCGGCCGTCGTGTGTAAGTTTTTTTGCGCCCATTAGCTTTTGAGTATCGCGTGGTTTATAGACGGCAATAGAGTGCCCGCCTTTGTCCTTTACAAGTTTCATGCATGGGATGTCGGTCTGGCCGTCGCCAAAATAAATCATGTGTTTGAACGGAATCCTGCGCTCGTCTTCTGGGATATACTCGTTAATGAGTTCGTTGTCGCTTATGCTTTTGACCCCTTTATTTATCTTGAAAAGGAACTGGGTTTTTGTGGTATAATTGACTGCGACGGCCGGCCAGTATGCTTTTCCGTCTATGTCGTACAAATAGGAACAGGCATAAATTTTTGTGAACTCACCGGCAATTGGAGTTCCTTCAATCATCTCCGTGAGCCCTGAAGAGTTTATATAATGCTCAACTATTATTCCCTTCTCCTTTGCAAAGCTGTTAATTAGCCCAAACCACTCCTTCACTCCGCTGAAAAGTTTAACCTTCTCGCCGTAGCTGCGGAAAGAATCTCTCTTTAGCGAGAGCCCTTCGGCATTTGCCTTTTGCAACATCAGCCACATATATGTTAAAATACTGTCGGCATCGTTTTCCTGAGAAAGCCTCGCACTCTCTTGCCAAAATGCATCCTTGTCCTTGTTAATGGCAGGGATGAAGCTGTACTCCTGCATATTGCCGGGCGAAAGAGTTCCGTCGAAGTCGTATATGAGTGCTACTATTGGTTTCGATGATTTCATGAAGGATTCTTGACTAATTCTTGACTAATTTTTGACTAATATTAATAACCCTTGAGCAGGTCTTTCCTTTTTGTCTCTTTTTCTTTAGGCGTCAGGTTTCTTTTGTAGTCATAAAAAGCATTTTCCCACTCTCCATATATTGCATTTGGCAGGACAATGAATTTTTTACCCCATTCGCCCCTTACTTTATCTGTTTCGGCTTTGCGGTCGTCAATGCTTTTCTTCTCAAAAAGATTTGTGAAATCGTTGAGGTTGTCGCCCATGAGCATTACAATTTTATGGTCTTTTGCAGCAATTTGCCTGCGTGGCTCTTTAGTGGATTCGGTAGACAGGAACAGCATGTGCTCTTCATCGGCATTGGGTAGCTGAAGCTTTTTCATGTTTGCAAGAGTTGCCTTTACATCGGAAACAGACCTGTTGCTGATGTAGAAAATTGTTATGTTCCGGCTTGCGGCCCATTGAAGAAAATCCACTGCGCCCGGCACTTCGGTTGCTGCAGACATACTAACCCACTCTTTCCACCTTGCATTGTTGTACTCTTTCCCCTCTTTTATCTGCTTTGCTTCAAGATAGCTATTGTCAATTATTGTTTCGTCAAGATCGGTAATAATTGCAAATTTTTCGTTTGGATCTCTATCCGGGATTAGCGTTTCAAGATAGGTTTTTGCCACATTAAACGCCTGATAGCAGAGTGCCCGGTATTCGGCAGATGTCTGATGCCACAAAACCGGATACATCTTCATATCCACCTCTTTTTGAACATCAGCCTTTAGACTGTCCTGGCTAATTAAAACTGAACGCTGAGTCGCAGCTGACTGATGCATTGTCTGGGCAGAAATACTTCCTGCCACTAAGAAAGATGCAATAACTATTAATATTTTATTCATTTGCTAATTATTAAAAATTCTGTTTCAAATATAAAACAAATTCATACGATAATTAGTTCTGTTTAATTAACTCATCCATGCTTTGCAGAAGCTTAATCTGTGCGCGGGCCCGGACAAGGTTGTGGGTGGGGTGGTTTGTCTTGTAATATTTGTCTCCGTCCAGATAGTCGTCAAGAAAACGCACGGCCTGTTCGTATGTAATTAGTTTTGGGCCAAAAGGAAGAGTCTTAATTTCTGTTTCCGTTAAGAAACCACGGGTCTCCTCCATGAATCCATCAAGAAATCCACGGTACATTCCGTAATTAAGTCCCACATTGTCCAAATTGGAATCATCCTCTTTTCCTGTGTTTGCGCCGTAGCGGATGGCTTCTCCAAAATCGTAGCAGATATATCCCGGCATAACTTTGTCCAGGCCAATTACGCACAATACTTCCGGAACGTCCGAATCCTCATATGTATCCAGTAGGAGATTGCCGAATTTTGGATCCTGATGAACTACTCTTTTTGGAATGAGGCCAAGTTTCCCCATCTCAATAATTTTTGAAAACTCTGCGGCTCTTTCGAGCAGATATTCTACTTCATCCTTCACATTCTTGAGACGGTCGAAAGAATCTTTAGCAACTCTTTTGCGTAAACTTTCAATTCGTACCGGGGTATTGTGAAAATTTGGTATCACTTCATTCAAAGATTCTACCTTGAAATCGTTCAATAGCCGGTGGAAATTGCCAAAAGCCTTTCCTGCAATATGTGCCATTTGAGAAGATATCATTCTTTCGCATGAACATGCGCCATCTATGAACAGAAACAACCTCCAATAATCTCCCTTTCCGTCTTTAAAATAGAGCTTCGAAGAACTCTTTGAACCGGCGGCCGGGTTGTGAAATTCAACCGGAGTGAGTACCCTTCTCTCAATGTCTGTAACCCCGGCTACTTCCAGCTTATTGCGGATATGGTCGGTAACCCTCTTTATGTTGTTTTGCAGGCCATCAACATCCTTGAAAATCTTATGATTAATCTTCTGAAGAAGATAATCCGGCTCGTCCGGATTCCCGGATGTTACCTTGAATGTGTTATTATAGAGCCCATTGCCGTATTTCTCGACAGTACTTCCTCTTGGGATAATCGGTAGATTCAGCATATACAAGTCCTCTGTCCGCAAATATAGCGAAAAGAAATTTGGTGCGGCTTCGCCGCCGATTTACGCCTCCGGCGGGCACCTTCAACCCTCCCGTCCTAACCCCTGGGGTGGCACCCTTGCACCGGCCGCAGGGTTTTAACCGCGGCGCAGCCTTGATTCTGGCAGAATATTTTACAGATCGCTGAATATATGTGTATTACAAAATTTTTTTCAATTTTTTAATTGAAAAATATTTCGCATATAGTTATTAATGTGAGAGTTACGAAATATTCTGCCAGAAAACACATTTGTCTGCCGCATGGCTTTAAACAGCAGCAAAGCTGCACCATATAATTATGCGCACAGCAGGATAAACCTCGCGTCATAGCCGCATCAATCGTGTTGCGCGTTCTTAGCAACCTACTGGTTATATGGTGTTTGACTCAGTCTCCGGCAGTGAGTTGAAAATCTCTAAGCACTCTCTTGCATTGCCAACTAATTGATAAGGGCGATTCGGCCGGAACGAGCAACGCGAGCGAGGACGCACAAGCCCGAAGCAATTAGTTGGCAGTGTATAGATGACAGAGATGAAAATGCAACTCGCGGCCGGCGATTCGGCCGGAACGAGCATCGCGAGCGAGGACGCACAAGCCCGAAGCAATTAGTTGGCAGTGTATAGATGACAGAGATGAAAATGCAACTCGCGGCCGGCGATTCGGCCGGAACGAGCAACGCGAGCGAGGACGCACAAGCCCGAAGCAATTAGTTGGCAATGTATAGATGTCTGAGATAAAAACAACTCGCGGCCGGACGAAGCGAGGCCGGCACTCAAATTATAGTAACAATATTGAGAATAACTGTAGAAAGTTTGTCCAGTTGTTTTGGCAGCCGGCCCAGCTTTTCTACTCGTTTGCGGATTTTTGCGGCGAGGGTTTCGAGAGAGTCCCCATCGGCCTTTATTTTTGAAGCAATGTCTGTTCCTATTTTTGATACTAGTTCTCGTTCTGTCCTGCGAAGATCAACTGAGGCCAGCTCGAGTTGCATTAGCGGGGTTGGTGTTTTATGTCCAAGGCTTATGTCTCTGAATTGTTGTTCTCCGGATTTTATTCCATTCACGCTGTTCTTTAATGTCTTATACCTCAAATCTTCAATTTCGGCCAGTGATTTTCTTATTTGAGCAAGCTGTTTTGCTGCTGATTTATCCTTGGATTCCATATTTCTAGAATTATTGTGCTAATTATTAGAATTATTGTGCTAAATCTATTTTTTAAAGGGCTTCAATTCTCTTTTATAGGGTTTCAATCCGTTTCTTCGTTGCTTTGGAAAGCTTCTCAACTTCCTGGCTAAACAGGGTGACTTCGTCGTACATCTCACTAAATTTCTTTTTTCTAATTACGTCCTTAGCCATCTTATTGTGTGCGCGGCGCAATGCATTTACTGCGGTTGAAGAACCCCTGCGGAGTTTGTCCAGGGAGGCTGCTTTGTCTAATAAAATTAAATATCTCCGATCTTCGGATATACCGGCATCTGCTCCCTTTGTCCTCAGATATGAGAGATAGTTTGCTTTGATCCCCTCTTGCTCATTTGCAACAAGAGCCTTAACCTCCGGACCTGTCATCATCCCGCTGAGGTTGTCGCAAAGAGGAGAGACCAATGAGTCTCCTGCAATAATGTATTCGCGCAGAGCTTTGCTTCTTACGCTATGGGCAATAAGTTCGGCTCCGTATCCGACAATCCTTCCGGAAAGGCCCAACAGCCCGGATGGAAGAGGTTTTGTGAGTTCAAGTCCGTTGTATGTGAGCACCAGGGAATCGAGGTTCCTTCCAAGAGAACGAAATTCCCTGCCGACATCTGTGGTGCGATTTGAATGGGCAAGTGATTTTAAGGCGCGGGAATATCTTTGAAGGATTTTCACCGAGAGGTCAAGTTTTTTTGCGAGAAGAGTATCTTTAACAGACCCGTCATAAATTTCATTCAGTTCATTAAACCGAATCTCGGGAGTTGTAAGAGAAGAGGCGTAATATGTACCTCTCTCCACTCTCACCTCCGACATCTCCCTTAGGAGAAGAGATGGATATAATGAAAAGCTGTCGCAGGAAGCGGCAAAGGTCTCAATCGTTTTAAGCTGATTTTTTGAAAGCGGCGAGCAACCGGAAAGTGCCAGAAACAATAATGCGGCAGCAAGAAACAAAGCATGCCGGCCGCAATATATAACTGATGTCTCCAATGATTTTCCCCGAAATTTCTTCATAAATAGTTGTTTGGTAGCCAAATATAAAGAATAAAACTGAGAAATCATATTTTTCGGGGGCTTATATTCCCCAAAAACATTTATTTCATTTTGCCAGTAATTTCCGACAGGTTAAACTTCCCGTCTATATATTGAATTTCGATTTTACCGTTGAGGATATCAAAAAAGAAAGAACGTATTTTTTCTGTTGTTATTGTTACTGTCTCTCCTTTTGAATTTAGCCCCAAGTCATAATTTTTGAGCAGTTGAGACCCAAGACTGGCCGAGGTGAGGAGAAAATGGTTCTGAAATTTGTCAATATCCATCAAGTCCGCAGCTAAAACTTTTCCCACTACTGTATAACTTCTGAGTGTCTTTTGGGTTTCGTTATTTGTAAGAACGGTTTTTATCTCATCGGCATTTATGTCCATCTCAATGCGGCCGGAATTAGGGGTCTGCTTGCTCCCCTTGTACAGCGAACCTAAATCGGCAAGGCTGAGGTTATAAAATTTTGTTCCCGGAAGAGTTATTATTTTCTCAACTGAAAAGGCACTTGGCAAAAGCATTATAAGCTGGTCGGCAACTTTTACCGACGGGCTGTTGAATGTGCCCACAATCGAATTGGTTATATCTGCTGTTTGGGTCGAAAAAACTCCTCCAATTACTACACAATTTTGAAGAGTTACCTCGTCGGCATATATGCTGCCTGCCACAAAGGCATTAAAAAGAGTAACCTTTTTTGCATTTATGTCGGAATAGAAAGAGAGGTTGCATTTAGTTGCCCGTGAAACTACAGAGTTCGCCGAACCTACGCATTTATGAAAGATAATATCACCCAAAGCATCGCTGTTTACAAACAGTTCCAGCTGAGTGAACACTGGGCCGTGAAATTCCGTTTTGCCATTTTGGATTTCCAGCTTATATGAGTAAACCGCCCCTTCAATTACAGAATCGGCCTGAACGGTTATGTTTCTGCCAAGTTCAGCCATCTTTTCCGGCAAAATGGAGCCCTTTACCAGATTCCCGTTGAGCTGAATATTACTTTCATTAAAAACCAATTCTTTCAATTCTTTCATAATGTAACATTTATAGAACTTAAGTCGGATAATTGACGGATTGTCTCCTTCACACGTAAAACATGGTCGTCGTTAGAAACAAATCGTTTTTCAAGTTCGTTATCAAAATAAATTTGTAATTTTTTTAGTTCCGCTTCTCCTATTAATTGCCAATTGATAGTGCCGGAAGAAAACCTTTCAATCATATCGTTTTCGGAAGCCCGGTCTTCCTGCTGGTCCAGATATGGTTCAAAAACTATTCGCTTTTCAATTTGAAGACGATTTTTTGTGGTTTCCAGATAACATACCGGACTAAACAAATCGCCTGCAAAGTTTTCGTCAACGAGGCTCCCTTTTACAGACTGTTCCAGCCTCTTTTGTTCAAGAATAAACATTCTGGAGAGGTTGATTGTATCGAAAACTCTTTTTTTCGTAACCGAAGAACTTATAAGAGATAGTAATTCGCTGTTTTCTGCTCCGAATACGGAAATAACAGAAACAAGGTCACTGTTAAATGCGCGAACTTTAAATTTATCTGTCTCGCTCCGGAAGTCAAATGCAGTCTTGTCATTTTCCAATATTCTGTTCGATACCTCCCTGTTCAAATCGTCAAAAATTTTACAGTACCTGTCCGAAATCCTTTTGAAATCGCCCTCCATTTGAACCCGTTTGGATTTTGCCGATTTCATGAGTTCCCTCATCATTATTAGCTTCGACTCTACAATTTTTGACAACTCACTTGCCTGCTGGCTTATCTCCGAGCGTATGTAGCTAAAGAACCCGTTAATAATGCTATCGGCAACTCTTTTTGAATTTATCTCCTTTGCCCTGAGTTCCGCCGCCTCGGTATCTGTGAGAGCAGAAGTCAGAAGGTCAAGGCTTGTTTCGCATTCACCAACGCTTGCGTCAAAGGTTTCTGTATCTACATGAATGTTCACCTGAACAGGTAATTCAACAGTAACAGACCTGGACCCGCCCTTTGAAGACGCATCGTATGGAACCTCTACAGTTCCCCGTACTTTATCGTTATATGTTTTTACATAACTCATGTTCCTTATTCTCCTTTTGCGGTCTCGTACCTGCAGTTGCGGAACAGAGTCATAGCAATTTCCTTTACTTTATCCGGTTTTTGAGAAGCAGACAGCAGCTTGCTGAACTCGCTCATAACCTCGGCAAAGGTCAAATTGTCTTCGGACCATTCCATCCCGGAAAGATTGTTATAAATCTTGTCCGAAATTGAATTTTTCATTTCGTTATCCATTTCGCCAACAGGGTAAACAATTTCGGTAGTTGTCCTTCCGGTCCTGTCCGGAATAGACTCTAAAATAGCAACAGGCATATAGTTATTTCCCGGTATATTTTTGTCATTTACCAGTTTCTGCGAAATAATTTTGTCCTGAGAATTCATCTCCCGTATATAATCCTTAATTGAGTAAATCGCATTTGCAACTTGCTTTTTTAAGTTGGAAGAGATAATTTTCTGACTTTCGGATATTGATTCAAGTTGTGTGATTGGTATTGTTGCGGTAAGGTATTTTGTCCTGTTTGATATTTTCCCGATTTCATGGTAAGCAAAATCTATCAGCGGTTTGTCGAGTTCAAAAACTCTTGCTTTTAAGTTAGAATTAAGACCGTTGAAAAGTTTTGTGTACCTCTTTGAAATCATTGTATAGTCCCGTTCCATTTGATTCCGTATACTTATCATTGCACGTTTCTGATGCGAAAGCAACATGGTTTTTGCATCAACATCACTTTTGTGTTTTGCGAGTTTTTGGGAAATCTGGGAACGGATTAAAGAGTAAAAGCCTCTGTTTATATTGTCGCAAACAAGGTCCGAGGCCCTCTCTTCTGCAGCAACAACTGCCTCCTGCATCGAAAGAACGGCATCCTTGGTATTGTTAACGCTCCTGGAAACGTTATCCATTTCCGTAGCCAGTGGCTGAGTGTCTATTTTATAATTTAATGTTGCCATAACTTTAAGCTTCTTCTATTTCGGCTATAGCCTCTGTGGCAATCAAAGGCAAATTGAGCGAGATGTGTTCCGTAGTTAAGCTCTCAACGCTTGGCATAGGAGGGAGCTCGGATGTTTTTGCAAACAACGGATTAACAGCAATGAGCGGTTTCCTTCTTATGTCTAAATTGTGAGCCTCTTTGGCAGCAACTGCCGAGTCTCTGGAATTTCCGTCCCGGAGTGAAGCCTCGTAGTAGTCTATATGTTCAAACTTTTCGGCCTTGAGGTCGATGTCTTCCTTGAGCAGCTCAATATAATTCTCGAATTCATTCTGAACTTTCTGAAACTCTTTCGACTGCATCTCAAATGCAGCAAAAACTTCAACAGTGTTACCTTTGGCATCTACAACAGTTGAATCCAGAGAGCCATTCGATTGCTTCATGGTTTCCTCTGTTTTTTGAAGAGATATCATTGTGTTGTATGAAGCAATGTATTCTCCCATCGTGGTTCTCATCAGGTTTATTATATCGGCGCTTTCTGTACGGTTTCGGCCGTAAAAATCCTCTGTATCCTGATGCCACTTGTTTAGGTAACTTAATTTCTGATCCTTTATATGATTGTATATTTTAAGCCTTGCAAGCCGGGTCTCTTCCATTAAATGTTCAACAATAGGAGCAACTATCTCTTCGTGAATCTGATGAATTCCAAAAGGCATGTTTGTTGTGCTTCCGTCCTCAGCTACCCATGCATCTGTATATAGATTGTACTTTACTTTGGAACTGCTTTTGAGCTGAAAAGGAACATAGTTTTGCACAGAGTCGCCATAATTGAAATTTTCGTTGCGGATTCTTTCAATTTCGGCCTGTTCCAGAACAGGAGAGTAGTGGTTGTAAGGCGATTTTAGTATTTTGAAAAGGACCTTGTTTGATTCATATACGATTTTATCGGCAGAAGCAACCTTCAGGGCAGAAATAGCCTGCACGGAGTTAGCCATGGTCATCATAAAGCCTTTAAGAACCTCTTCGTATTGTGCGGTGTGCTGAGACAAGTTCTCTTTAAGTAAATTGATATCCTGAAACTTTGAAATTTGGCGGCTGTATTTTTTTGTGTCAAAAACTTCCAGAACAGGGGCATTACCCGGAATGTCCGAAGTTGCATGCTCCTTTATGTAATTGTGGTATTCGCTGTTATTCTCCACGAGAGGAAGGCTCACAGAAATTACGTCCACCTCTTCCATGCAGTTTGAAATAGTTTTAAGAGCCCTTTCCATGCTGCCAAAATAGTCGTGCTGATTAAGGTTGTGCATAGACTGAGAATACTGCTCGGTATCAATCACCTCTATCTCCTTTGAGCCTTCGACCAAAGGGGCTTCTTTTGACATTTGCTCAATTTCTGCTATTTTTTCGGCAAGCAAATCATTCTGTTTTGACCGCTGGAGCCGGAACTCCGACTCTTTTGTAATGCCGGTATGGTCTACAATAAAACTTTTGTCTTTGTATTTAAACTGGCTCGCAATAGGAATATAGGCAATACCCAGCTTTTTAACCTTGTAGTCACGGAAAATATCTTCAAACTGCTTTTTCAGCTCCGTTATATTAGAATCCAGTGCCGCAATTTTCTTTTTTAGCGTCTCTTGTTTTAAATAGAAAAACAAAATGGGAAACACAAAAATGCCGAACATCCATTTTCTGAGGATTACCTTGGAAAGCTCTCGTTTTATCTCTTTTCTCTCAACTTCCAGGCTGGAAATCTTCTTTTCAATTTGCTCTTCGTCTTTTACTATTTTTTCTGCAGCCTGCTCAAAATAATCAAGCAGTATCTGTGCCTGATCCTGATAAATACTGCTTGAATCTTTAAATATTTTTCCGCTCATTCTAAAAAATGATTATAAAACGTAACTAGTTCAAAGTGATGCCAAAATACGAAAAAATATATCGTATAACAAATGCCTGCTTTAGAATTTAAATCCGAAAACAATTCCGGAGCGAATTCCGGCCCAAGGTCCGGTTAAATCTACCATCACATTTTTGCTGTCGTTTGAAAAACTGACCGTTTTTTCTACCATTGGAATTTCGATATCGTTAATAGTATTGCGAATCTCTGTTTTGCCGTCTTCAGGAATTACGGTATCGGAAATACCAAGTAAACTGCCGGAACTTACGCCAAAACTTGGCCCGAGAATCCACCAGTCAAGGGAAACATATTTGCCCAATGCCCATTGTACACCAAACAATAGTCCTCCTGTATGAGTATTCAGATTTCCGGACATTACCACGGTGCGGTCGACAGGGGTTCCCGAAGAGTTATCTTCAAAAGTAACCTCAAGATTATCTGCCCCGTATTTTGCAAACCGGTAAAATGGCGCAACATAAAATCCTCTTCCGTAACCCTTTTTCCCAAGATAAAACCTTACTTCCGGCGTAATTGCAATATTGTCCAGCTTTAATGACTCAATGGCATTGACTGCCTGCTGATCGGGATTGTCCATTGCATTTATGATTGAACTTTTAAAAGGAAGTGTTGACGAAGGCATTATACGGAATGAGAGTCCAATAGAAATCCGTTTGGTGAGAACTCTTTCATACTGAATAGCGTAATTTTTTAAGACTAAAGAGGTGATGTTCAGTTTTACGAAATTCATCTTAGGCTGTTGTGTGGTCTCGGTAGCAGCCGGAACATCCTGTGCATTCAGGGTAAAAACTGCACTAAAAAATAATACCGTCAATAATAATAGTTTTTTCATAAGTTTTAGTTTTTAAGCTTGTAGTTTCGATGTGTAAGTTAGTCAACTAAAGTTAAAATTTTTATTCAACAGCACAACAGCCAAAATCACAATTGTTAAAATGTGTATTAATTGCCGATTATTTTTAGTATATTACATGCGATAAATTGAGACTTGTCAATTATGAAGCATTTTAAGAAATTTGTATTAATGTTAGGCGCAATAACCTTACTCTCAGCCGTTAATGTTTATGGGAATGAAACAATAAACATCGTACCTGTTCCGGTATCAGTAATTACCAATAACGGCAACTTTTCTTTAAGTGCCAGGACTCAAATGCTTTGCAATTTCCAAGGCAAGGATGCCGATAATATAACAGGAGCACTCCTTTCTCATATTAAAAAATTCTACGGAATAGAAGGATTGAAGCTGGGTTTCTCTGAAAAACCTGTTAAGAATTCTATATTTTTAAGTTTAAATCCTAAAGCAGACATTAAAAAAGAGGGGTATAAACTCACTGTGGAAAAGAATCATGTGATATTAGAAGCCTCTGCTCCCAACGGACTTTTTTATGGAATACAGTCGCTTATTCAAATGATGCCTGCTATTGAAGAGAGGCAAAGCGAAATTAAAATTCAGGCTGCAGTTATAAACGATTATCCCAGGTTTGAATGGAGAGGCCTCCATCTGGATGTTTGCCGCCATTTTATGCCAAAGGCTTTTGTCCTGAAGTATATCGACTATATGTCAATGCACAAGTTTAACACATTACATTTCCATCTTACCGAAGATCAGGGCTGGAGAATCGAAATAAAGAAATATCCCCGGCTTACAACAGTTGGTTCGATGCGTAAAGAGACAATCGTTGGAAGAGGCAATGCACCTGTAAAGCTATATGACGGCATACCTCACGGCGGCTTTTATACTCAGGAAGATATAAAAGAGATAGTGGAATATGCGGCAAAGAGATATGTTACAGTTGTACCTGAAATTGAGATGCCCGGTCATGCACTTGCCGCGCTTGTCGCATATCCCGAACTTGGCTGCACAGGCGGGCCTTACGAAGTAGCAACCAAATGGGGTGTCTTTAAGGATGTCATGTGTGCCGGAAAAGAGAATACTTATAATTTTTTACAGGATGTAATTGACGAAGTTCTGGCACTGTTCCCTTCCCAGTACATTCACATTGGTGGTGACGAATGTCCTAAGGACAGCTGGAAAGTGTGTCCGTTATGCCAGCAAAAGATAAAGGATCTTGGATTAAAAAATGAGCATGAACTTCAAAGCTATTTGATTCAGAGAATGGAAAAATACATTAACAGCAAGGGAAGAAAAATAATCGGATGGGATGAAATTCTTGAAGGCGGTCTTGCACCAAATGCAGCTGTGATGTCATGGAGGGGAGAGGCCGGAGGGATTGAAGCTGCCAAACAGCATCACTATGTTGTAATGACTCCTGGTTCACATTGCTATCTGGACCATTATCAGGCAGACCCTGCATCGCAACCACAGGCAATTGGAGGTTTTACAACACTTGAAAAAATTTACAACTACGAACCTGTTCCTTCGGTTTTATCGGCAGAAGAGGCAAAATATATAATGGGTGCTCAGGGGAATGTATGGACAGAGTGGATGCCGTCTCCGTCACATGTGGAATATATGGTGTATCCAAGAGCGGCTGCTCTTGCCGAGGTAGTGTGGTCTCCGAAAGAGGAGAGAGACTATGCCGGCTTTAAAGAACGTATGCGCAGCCAGATTCTTAGATACAATGCATATGGAATTAATTATTGCAGGATAGAATTTCAATAAAATATGAAACGAGCATGTTCAATAAATGCAAACTTGCATGAAAACAATACATGCGAGTTCCATCCAACCATTAAAATAAAAATTAAATAAGGATGAAACTTTTCATCAAAAATATGGTAAGCGTCCGCTGCAAAATAGTAGTGAAGGAAGAGTTGTATAAACTCGGAATTCAATTTGCAATTGTGGATATTGGAGAGGTGAATTTGATGGAAGATATCACTCCGGAGCAAAAGGAAGAGTTCCGGGCTGCTTTGCTCAAATCCGGTCTGGAATTAATGGAAGATAAAAAATCGGTCCTTATAGAAAAAATAAAGAATATCATAATTGATATGGTTCATTATAAGGAAGATTTAATAAAAATAAAGTTTTCCGAATATTTGAGCGAAAAATTGAATCACGACTATACATATTTATCAAATTTGTTTTCAGAAGTACAGGGAATTACAATCGAACAATTTATCATAGCTCATAAAATCGAACGAATAAAAGAGATGATTATCTATGATGAATTAAACATCTCGGAAATTGCATGGAAATTGAACTATAGCAGTGTTGCTCATTTATCCAACCAATTTAAAAAGGTTACTGGGCTTTCGCCATCTCATTTTAAGCAGTTGAAAGAAAAAAGAAGAAGCCCAATAGAAGATATTGGCAATTAAAAAAAATAAAATGCACAGAACAAAATCGCATGAATCTCTATATGCAAGCAGTCTGATTGAAGCCAGCCTTGATCCTTTGGTTGTCATCAGCACCGGGGGGAAGATTACAGACATGAATCATGCAATGGAGAACATTACCGGAGTTAACCATGAAAAACTTGTCGGTACGGATTTCTTCGAATATTTCACCGATGCGCAAAAAGCGCATAAAGTTTTTCTTGAAGTTTTTGCTAAAGGATATGTCAAAGATTCGCTTCTTACTTTTCGACATAGAAGCGGCAACCTCACCGATGTGTTATTTAACGGGTCAGTTTATAAGGATGATAAGGGAAATTTGCTTGGAGCAGTTATTGTTGCAAGAGACATTGCCGAGCAGAAATGGGCACTTGAGTTGTTAAACGCAAACAAAGAACTGGCTTTCCAAAACGATGAGAAAGAAAAGCGCGCAGCAGAGTTGATCATTGCAAATAAAGAACTTCTGTTCCAAAATAAGGAAAAAGAAAAGCGCGCAGCAGAGTTAATCATTGCAAATAAAGAACTGGCTTTTCAAAACGACGAGAAAGAAAAGCGTGCAGCAGAGCTAATCATTGCAAATAAAGAACTTTTATTTCAAAATAAAGAGAAGGTAAAACGCGCAGAAGAGTTAATTATTGCCAATTATGCCCGGGGTCTTATAGAGGCAAGCAGGGATCCGTTGGTTACAATAAGCCCGGAGGGAAAAATAACGGATATGAACGAAGCTTTGGCGAACGTAACGGGTATGATACGCGAAGAACTAAACGGAACCGACTTCTTCGATTATTTTACCGAACCGCAAAAAGCCCGCGAAGTATATCAGGAGGTATTTGCAAAGGGATATGTTGCCGATTCTCCACTTACGCTTCGCCATAAGGAAGGGAAACTCACCGATGTATTGTTTAATGGATCGGTATATAAAGATGACAGAGGAAATGTGGTGGGAGTTGTTATTGTTGCAAGAGATACTACCGAACAAAAAAGGCTCACAACTGAACTTACCGAGGCTATTGTTTTTGCCGAACTTGCGACAGGATTTGCCGAAGACGCAAAGATTAAAGCCGAAAACGCAACGCTGATTGCCGAAAGTGCCGTTAAATCCAAACAGCAGTTTTTGTCTAATATGAGTCACGAAATCCGTACCCCAATGAACGCCATTATCGGATTTACAAAAGTATTGCTGAAAACGGAGTTGACTTCAAAACAAAAAGAATATTTAACTGCGATAAAATTAAGCGGCGATGCATTAATCGTACTCATAAACGATATACTTGACCTTGCAAAAGTTGATGCAGGGAAAATGGTTTTTGAGCAAGTGCCGTTCAAAATGACGACATCTTTGTCGGCAATGCTCCATCTGTTCGAATCGAAAATCCACGAAAAGAATTTAAAGCTGGTAAAAGAATTTGACAGTAAAATTCCGGCGATACTTGTAGGCGACCCTGTCCGTTTGCATCAGATTATTATTAATCTGGTGAGTAACGCTGTTAAGTTTACAAATAAAGGAAAAATTACCACAAGTGTGCGTTTGATTAGCGAGGATGAAGAGCGTGTGAAAATTAGGTTTTCTGTATCTGATACAGGTATTGGAATACCTGAAAATAAAATCGAGAGAATTTTTGAAAATTTCCAACAAGCTTCGAGCGGAACTTCGAGACTCTATGGAGGTACCGGGCTGGGGCTGGCAATTGTTAAGCAGTTAGTGGAAGCGCAGGGAGGAAGCATTAATGTTAAGAGCAAGGTAGGTGAAGGCTCTGTTTTTAGTTTCGAATTAGACTTCCTCAAAACAAAGGCAGAAATAGGAATAGAACCGGAACTGGAGGTATTTGATGGAGATTATAAAAATGTAAGAGTTCTGGTGGCTGAGGATATTCCGCTTAATCAGCTTCTAATGAAAACACTGCTGGACGAATTCGGATTCGAATGTGAAATTGCCGAAAACGGAAAAATTGCGATTGAAAAACTGCATAATAAAGCATTCAGTATTGTTTTAATGGACCTTCAGATGCCTGAAATGAACGGGTTCGAAGCGACTGACTATATCCGCAACAAGTTGCATTCAGACATACCAATTATTGCCTTAACGGCTGATGTTACTACTGTCGACCTGGCAAAATGCCGGGCAGTTGGGATGAATGACTATATCGCGAAGCCGGTAGACGAAAGATTGCTGTATAGCAAAATAGTAGGGGCTGTTAAAAAGGCTACTGCCTTTGATGGGCTCAAGGGTGAAGAATTTGAAGAAAACACAAAATTTAAATGTACCGATCTGGACTATTTGAACCGTCGTACAAAATCGAATCCGGCATTGATGATGGAGATGATTTCACTATATCTGGATCAGACACCTACTTTAGTAACTACAATGAAACGAAGTCTACTGGAAAAAGACTGGAAATCGTTGTACTCGGCAGTTCATAAGCTGATTCCGTCATTTTCAATAATGGGAATCAGCCCTAATTTCGAAAATATGGCAAAAAAAGTTCAAGAATATGCCAGTACACAGCAACAGACAGATGGAATCCTCGATCTTGTTCTGCAACTTGAAATAGTATGTAATCAGGCATGCGAAGAATTGAAAGAGGACTTAATCACAATTAAAAATGGAAAAGATGAGTAACGAAAAAAAGATAAAGCTTTTTTTGGTAGATGATGACGCGCTGTATTTGAAAGTACTGGAGATTGAATTATTGCAGAATGAAAATTTTATTCTGGAAACATTTGCTACAGGAGAAATGTGCATTGCAAATTTATCTCAAAAGCCCGATGTGATAATATTAGACTACTATCTGGACAGTTTCGACAAAAACGCAATGAATGGAATTGAGGTGCTGGACAAGATTAAAGCAATCAATCCGGATATTCCGGTAGTGATGTTGTCTTCCCAGGATAAAATTGAAGTTGCAATCAACTGCATGCACCATAACGCTTTCGACTATATTGTCAAGAGCGAGACAGCATTTGTCAGGCTCAGGAAAGCCATTGCCACAATCACTCATATTAAGAAAACCGAGAAGGCATTGAACTGGTACATGGATGTAACCAGCAAATAGTTTTCCTTCTCCACATCGATATCGCAACCCTTCAGAGGCTGTCTAAAATTAGGCAGCCTCTGCTTTTATTTTTACTCGCCGGCATCGAGTTGCGTCTATCTCAGCCATCTATACATTACCAACTAATTGCTTCGGGCTTGTGCGTCCTCCTGCGCTGCGCTCCGTCCGGCCGAATCGCCCTCATCAATTAGTTGGCAATGAAAAAGGTGCTTAGAGATTTTCAACTCGCTGCCGGAGACTGAGTCAAATGCCATATAACCAGCAAGTTGCTAAGAACGCGCAGACTTAATGTCTGCGTGTTCTTAGCAAGTAATTGGTAATGCGATTATTAGACGAACAGGGCAGAGTCTCGCCGATGAACAGCCTTTTTCACAAGCCTCTATTAGTGAGCGAGATACAACATATTGTGGCAGCAGTGCTGCCACAATATGTTGCATCTGTCACAATGGTAGCATTTTACGATTTAAAAAATATGGTGCGGCTGCGCCGCGGTTAAAACCTTGCGGCCGGGAAAAAAAAGCCACCCCTGGGGTGATTTGGTACCATGTTGACTACTAGGGATATACACAAACCACCATGGGTGCCTAAGGCTCTGTATATCAAGCTTGTACCAAATGACCCCAGGGGTAAGACGCCACCGCCGAAGGCGTAAACCTGCGACGGAGGAGCACCTAACTTGCCCCAAAAATTATCTGCCATTCCAATTAGCAAGTATCATGTAATCAGTCATTTAAAAATTTATTTTCTTTTGATATAATGGAAAATCATTTTCTATGTGCCTAATATTGTGAAACTTACTATTTAGAATGGCAGATGTGTCCCGTGACTGCACACCCAGTAGTCTTATTCCCTGATTCCTAGTTCGTTATTAAAAAAGATAGCATCATAGATGCTATTTTATTTAATATATAATTGATACTGAGCTAGATAATGGTTTGAATTTTCTGTCTCCGGCGGCGAATTGTAAACTTTAAACACTCTCATAACAATGCCACCTAATTGCTGAGGGCGATTCGGCCGGAACGGAATGTAATGGAGCGAGGACGCACAAGCCATCAGCAATTAGGTGGCAGGGTATAGATAGCGGAGTGATAAAACACAACTCGACGCCGGCGATTCGGCCGGAACGGAATGTAATGGAGCGAGGACGCACAAGCCATCAGCAATTAGGTGGCAGTGGACAGGTAACCGAGGTGACAATGTGTGAAAGATGCAACTAATTTCAAGATTTGTGTAACACATCTCTTTGCTCTGGGATGCACCTTTGTGTGTATAAAAATTAACATTTAAAAACGCTAGTCATGGGAAGTTTACTTTACGTTATCGCAGTAATCCTGATTGTCGCATGGGCAATTGGATTTTTTGCCTACAGTGCAGGCGGAATCATACACATTCTTCTGGTAATTGCAGTAATTGCAATATTACTTAGAATTATTAGTGGTAAAAAAATCGTATAAAATTTATTTATCAACAACTATCAATTAATAAAATTATGGACACAGGAAAAGTAGTGTTAGGCATTTTGGCAGGCGTAGCCGCCGGTGCGTTATTAGGAATTCTGTTTGCTCCCGAAAAAGGATCAGATATGAGAAAGAAAATATCAAAGAAGGGGGAGGACTATGTAGATGGATTTAAGGACAAATTAGATGATTTTATTGACAGCTTCAGCGAAAAATTTGAAGATGTTAAGGAAGATGTGCATGAGATGCAGGAGAAGGTGGAAAAAGAGATGAATTCTTCTAAGG
>Ga0316605_10000608_pt1 | contig 24028 bp, 19 predicted proteins | sample OWC_soil_day20_n_FD_207666 | JGI IMG/M metagenome (GOLD analysis project Ga0316605, IMG submission 207666) | Wetland soil microbial communities from Old Woman Creek delta, Ohio, United States - OWC_soil_day20_noCT | ecosystem: Environmental > Terrestrial > Soil > Wetlands | place: USA: Ohio...
GCTCATTCCCGTTATCTCTGCAATCTCTTTTATACTCTTTTCGTGATTATAAAAGGAGATTATCAAAAATCTGTCCGATACATCCAACTCTCCGAGCATCTGATTTAAAATTTTATATTGTCTCTCTCTGTCCAGATAATTTTCCTGCTCCTTAAGCGAATTGTTATCCGGGATATTGCCGGTTTTTTCTATAGGTATATGTTCTCTTTTCTTAATCCTGGTCTTTGAAACAGACATATTGTATGCAATACGGAACAGCCAGGTTGAAAAAGAACACTCTCCCCGGAATGATTTTATTGAGAAGTAGGCTTTTACGAAAACATCCTGAGCAACCTCCTCGGCATCCTCCCTGTTGGAAACGACTCCCCGAACAACCGACAAAATCTTTGGCGAGTGCGTTTCAATAAGAGTATTAAACAGGTTAAGCTCGCCTGCTTTTATCCGATTAATCAATATGAGCTCCTCTTCTCTTTTCATTTGCATTTTTAGACGCAAAGGCGCCTGTGAAGTTACAACCTATTTTTAATTTTTTCTACTGTAACCTTTTTCCTGCACTCTCGTCAAAAGTGCAAAACAATTTAAAATATCAGTATTATGATGGATTTTATCTCGGTACCAGTAACATTTGGAATAGGAGCTTATGCTTTTTACAAATTAATTGAGCTTTTTGTCAGGAAGAAAGAACGACTTCTGATATTGGAGAAAATTTCTCTGCTCGAAAATGTAAACACAGAAAATGTAAACCTGTCAAAACTTTTCGGAGAAGAAAAGATGTTCAAAAATCAATTTCTGACTTTAAGGATTGGATCTCTTCTTATGGGTCTTGGCCTTGGCCTTCTCCTGGGATATATCATAGTGCAGTCCTCAATGGTTATTTCAGGGGAATTATCTTACGAGATGAGAGAAACAATGAGTGTAATATACGGAGCCTCAACATTGCTTTTTGGCGGTCTGGGACTTGTTGCTGGTTTCATTGTTGAAATCAAAATGAAGAAACAGTAATTTTAAATATCTATTTGTAAAAACAAGCTGGCGGGATTTCATTCCGGTCAGCTTGCTTTTTGTTTTCGTCCGGCCGAATCGCCGGCTGCGAGTTGTGTTTACTTATTGCCATTTACACACTGCCATCTAATTGCTTCGGGCTTGTGCGTCCTCCTATGCTTCGCTCCGTCCGGCCGAATCGCCGGCTGCGAGTTGTGTTTACTTATTGTCATTTACACACTGCCATCTAATTGCTTCGGGCTTGTGCGTCCTCCTGCACTTCGTTTTGTCCGGCCGAATCGCCCTCATCAATTAGATGGCAATGCAATATTTTGCAATAAGACTATCAACTCGCAGCCGGAGACAAAAAATATAAAATTAGTCTGCAAACATCATAAAATCAACAATATGTTAAAAACAAACAGACATTATATCTCTTTGTTTTTAGCAAGTATTTTACAATGTGATATTTGTGTAATATTGAAGGCAGGATTTGCGGGAGTTTCAAAAATATGGTGCGGCTGCGCCGCGGTTTAAGAGCCATGCGGCCGGTAATTCTTTCGGCCAGAATATTTGAGCTAAAAAGTCGATTCATAAAAGATTGAATTTCAGCCTATAACATATAATCAAGAGGGTAGTGCCCTCTTAATTATGTGTTGATTTTTGATAATGAGAGTTTTACGATATTTAAATTCCTGCAAATTTCCGCCGAAGGCGTAAACCTGCGACGCAGGAGCACCTAATTGCCCCTAAAAAGAGGGCGAAACAAATAGACCAATCTGCTGAAACTCCCTAATATTAAGATAGTTGCTAAAAATGAAGAGAGCTCATGTCTCTTCACTTTTAACAACTACTTGGTATTCTGAGTGTTGATCTCCTATAAAATGCAAGCCTGCGAAATCTTATCTTTTTACTTGTTTAACGATGTGGAAAACTTTAGGAAAACATTTCTTTTCCTCTGTGATATTACTTGTCTTATATGGAGAATTGAAAATTACTATGCATAGTCTTTCATTGCCAACTAATTGATGAGGGCGATTCGGCCGGAGGGAGCAAAGCGAACTGAGGACGCACAAGCCCTCGCCAATTAGCTGGCAATGGATAAACTGCGTAAATAAAATACAATTCTCCACATGAGACAAGCAATAAACAGCAGAGGCTGCCTAAAAGAATAGGCAGCCTCTTATGTTATTAGATTAGATATAGAATCTACTTATTATCAACTAAAAGGATTCCGCTTCCTTTTGTGCCGTTTTTAAAAAGCAATGTATGATTTTTTCTATCACGTTTCTTCCAGTCGCCCTTATGATATGCGTAACTAACAATCATTGGAACAACGGTAGTTGCTTCTGCGTATACCATCTGTTCGTGAGCTGTATTAACTTTTCCCCACGAATTTGCCTCTTTGAGTGTAGAAGAAGAGCATGCGCCGTCGCGTACATCGGCAACTGTTATCTGAACTGCATATTGGTGCATAGGAACATCAAATCCCAGGCACTCTGCGCAAACAACAGTGTCCTGAGCAAAGTTCTTAGGTACTCCGCCACCTACCATAAACAGCCCGCTGGTTTTAGCAGAAAGTTTAACTTCGGTAAGTTCACGGAAATCGGCAACTGAGTCAATTGAAAGATATGGTTTCCCGGCTTTCAGTTTTTCTACCTGATGTATTACAAGACCAAAACCGGCACTGCTGTCGCTGAATGCAGGGCAGAAGATGGGAATATTGAGCTCGTAGGCGGTTTGAATCAAAGAATTCTTTTTCTTTGAGTTTTTGCTTAGCCATTTTCCTATTTCGTAAATGAATTCTCTTGAAGAGTAAGGTCTTGGTTCGAGAGAGTCAGCAATAAGCTTTATTGTTGAGTCACAGGACTGAAGTTCTTCTTCATCAATAAATGTATCGTAAATCCTGTCGATATAGTTGTCTCTCAGGTGTGTATCGTCAATAAATTGTGTTCCCCTGTAGTGTTTGTATCCTAATGCTTCAAAAAAGTCCATGTCAATAATTGACGCACCTGTGGAAACAATAGCATCAATCATGTTGAAACGGAGCATATCCACATAAACCTGCATACAACCGCCTGCAGATGTGCTGCCGGCAAGTATAAGCCAGTTAGTTGATTCTTTGTCGTTAATCATAAGTTGGAGAATATCTGCTGCCGAAGCTGTATCTCTTGATGAAAACGACATGTCACGCATTGAATCTATAAGAAGCGTTGAGTCAATTTTGGTGACATCAATGTGCTTTATTGTCTCCCTAAGGAGATCCTTCTTTGTTGGTTTCATTCTCTTTTCAGTATAATTTGTGCAAAGATAGATATTTTAAATTAAGTACAAGTTTTTTACTAATTTTGCCGATTCAAACCCCCATTAACTGTTAACCATGGTCCAAAACAAAGAAATCGAGAGATTTAAGACGCTTGAAACACCGTTTTATTACTATGACATGGACCTTCTCAGAGAAACTCTGAAAAGGTATACCGATGAATTAAAAAAATATAACTATCATGCACACTATGCATTAAAAGCAAATGCAAATGCGAGAGTTCTTTCGCTGATAAAGGATTTCGGTCTTGGTGCCGATTGTGTAAGCGGAAATGAAGTTTCTCTTGCTCTTAAAACAGGCTTTTCTCCTGATAAAGTTGTATATGCCGGAGTAGGTAAATCCGACAAGGAGATAAAAACTGCTCTGGAAGGCGGAATTTTCTGTTTTAATTGTGAATCGATACCGGAAATTGAAGTTATTAACTCCATTGCAGAATCAATGGGCAAAACGGTTGGAATAGCTCTGAGGATTAATCCCGACATTGATGCTCACACACATAAATACATCAGTACAGGAAGGTCTCAGGACAAATTTGGAATTAGTCCCTGGATGTTCGATGAAGTACTCGCTACAATACAAAAATCTTCAAATATCAATCTTATAGGTCTGCACTTTCATGTGGGTTCCCAGATAACAGACCTCAATGTATTTTCGATGTTGTGTAAAAGAGTGAACGAACTTCAGAAGTGGTTTATTGAAAGAGGAATATTTATTGAAAACATCAATCTCGGAGGTGGCTTAGGAATTGATTATGTTAACCCGGATGAAAACCCGGTTTCCGATTTCAAAAACTACTTCTCAATAATTAACAGCAATCTTATAGTATATCCTGGACAAAAAATCCATTTTGAGCCGGGCAGAACAATAGTGGCTCAGTGTGGCTCCCTTATTTCAAGAGTGCTTTATGTGAAAATGGGTAAAGGGAAGAAATTTGCTATTCTTGATGCCGGAATGAACGACCTGATAAGGCCAGCTTTGTATCAGGCCAGTCACAGGGTAGACAACCTTACATCTAAGGGAAGAATGATGCGTTATGATGTAGTAGGCCCCATCTGTGAATCAAGTGACCGCTTCGGGAAGAATCTTCTCTTGCCGCAAACGAAAAGAGGCGACATTGTGGCAATTCGTTCTGCCGGTGCATACGGACAAGTAATGGCTATGAGGTATAACCAAAAAGATATTGCTCCTGAATATTTTTCCGAAAATATTTAACAGTTAAATTTATTTACTAAAGAAAACAAATTATGAGCAGAGTAAGTTCTAAAGATCGGTACGTTTCACAGGTGTACGTACTATTCAGGCAAAAGGGACTTAAGATGACAATGGAAGAGATTGCTGACGACCTTAAACTTACAAAGAAGACTCTTTACAACAATTTCAACAGTAAGGAAGAGCTGATGCGTACAGTTATGCAGTTTGTACTCGGAGATATTGAATTCCGTATAAATCTTGCGCTTAACCAGGGGCGTAATGCTATTGAGGCGTTACATCATACAAGCGACATGATGAATAAATCTCTTACTGAAATAGGTCCGCTGCTGCTCAGCGATTCATCCAAATATCTTCCGGATCTGAAACTTCTGGACCATACAAACAGGATGTCGTTCTACTCAAAGATAATTTACGAAAATCTGGAAAGAGGAATTACAGAGTCGCTTTACAGGGAGGACCTTAACAAAGAACTGGTTACTTTGTTTTTTACTTCTGCCATGGCCAAAATATACTCATGGAACGGCTCCTATACTTTTCTCAGAGATCCATACATATTTCACTCTGAGCTGGTGAGATACCATCTTGAGGCAATTGTAAATGAAGATGGAAGAAAGATTCTTAATAGTTTTATATCGAAATAGTTAGTCACAAAAATATTCTTATTGAATGATGTTTGAAAATTTAATTGACAGATTGGAGAGCTCCTTTAAACTGCTTAAAGGTGAGGGGAGAATTACTGAGGTAAACGTAGCCGAAACTCTTAAAGAAATTAGAAAGGCCCTTCTGGATGCCGATGTAAGTTATAAAATTGCCAAAAATTTTTGTGATGATGTAAAGCAAAAGGCGATGGGACAGGATGTGCTTAAGGCTGTCCGTCCGGGCCAGATGCTTACTAAAATAGTTCACGACGAACTTACCCTGCTCATGGGCAGCGAGGCTCAGGACATTTCCGTAAAAGGCAATCCCGGGATTGTACTGGTTGCCGGTTTACAGGGCTCAGGTAAAACAACATTTTCCGGAAAACTGGCTCTTAACTGTAAAACAAAAAGAGGGCTAAAAACCATGCTTGTTGCCTGTGACGTTTACAGGCCTGCAGCTATTGAACAGCTGAAAATCCTTGGCGAACAGGTAGGTGTTTTTGTCTATTCGGAAGAGGGGGCAAAGGACCCTGTTCAGATAGCAAAAAATGCAATTTCCAGGGCAAAACAGGAGGGGTATTCATTAGTAATAATAGACACTGCCGGTCGTCTTGCTATTGATGAGCAAATGATGGCAGAAATTGCTGCGATCAAAAAAACAGTTCAGCCCACAGAGACCTTGTTTGTTGTTGATGCAATGACCGGTCAGGATGCCGTTGAAACAGCAAAAACGTTCAACGACAGGCTCAATTTTGACGGAGTGGTCCTTACTAAGCTCGACGGTGATACCAGAGGTGGTGCAGCTCTTTCGATTATGGCAGTCGTTAATAAGCCAATCAAATTTGCTTCTTCCGGCGAAAAGATGGAGGCGCTTGATGTTTTCCATCCAAAAAGGATTGCAGACAGAATTTTGGGCATGGGAGACGTTGTTTCTCTGGTAGAAAAGGCTCAGGAACAATTTGACGAAGTCGAGGCTCGCAGGCTTCAAAAGAAACTTGCAAAAGATCAGTTTTCTCTTCAGGATTTTTACAGCCAGATACAGCAGATTAAAAAGATGGGCAATATCAAGGAGCTTGCCTCTATGATACCCGGAATGGGAAAAGCGCTCAAAGATATTGATATGGACAACTCCTCTTTCAAAAGCATTGAGGCAATAATTCAGTCAATGACTGTTGAGGAAAAAGATAATCCTGCAATTTTAAACGGAAGCAGAAGAAAAAGGATTGCAGCCGGAAGCGGAACTTCTATTGCCGAAGTCAACAGGCTTATTAAGCAATTCGAAGATACCCGCAAAGTGATGAAAAATTTTGCCGGAGGCGGAAAAAACGCCATGAAGGCAATCGGAGGTTTACGCAGATAATTTAATTCAAATCAGGTATATGATAATTCTGGACGGAAAAGCAACTGCAGATGAAATTAAAATTGAAATAGCCACCAAGGTGGATCAAATTCTCCTGAAAGGGGGAAAAAGGCCACACCTTGCAGCAATTCTTGTAGGTGAAGACGGAGCTTCGCAAACATATGTCGGTCATAAGGAAAAGGCATGTGCACAAGTAGGATTTACCTCTACGATACTCCGGTTTTCAAACTCAATTACTGAGGATTTCCTTATAAGCGAAATTGCAGCAATTAACGCTAATTCCGATATAGACGGGCTGATAGTTCAGCTCCCTCTTCCTAAACACATAAATGAACAGAGAGTAATAGAGGCAATTGACCCCAAAAAGGATGTTGATGGTTTCCACCCCGAGAATGTTGGGCGAATGGTACTTGGACTGCCTTCTTTTGTTTCAGCTACACCATGGGGGATTATGGAACTCCTGAAAAGGTACAATATTGAAACGTCGGGTAAAAACTGCGTTGTAATAGGAAGGAGCAATATTGTCGGCAGGCCTATGGCTAACCTGCTGTCTCAGAAATCCAAACCAGGAGATTGCACTGTTACAATTTGCCACAGCCGTACCAAAGACATAAAAGAACATACTTTAAATGCAGATATCATAATTGCGGCATTGGGCATACCGGAATTTCTCACCGGCGATATGGTAAAAGATGGCGCGGTCATTATTGATGTGGGTATAACAAGAGTAAAAGCCGATAATAAGAGCGGCTTCCGTTTAGTGGGTGACGTCCTTTTCAGGGAGGTCGCTCCAAAATGTGCATATATTACTCCCGTTCCCGGCGGTGTAGGACCTATGACTATTATTTCGTTGCTGAATAATACTTTAAAAGCCGCAGGATACTAATTTCTTGTTCTATAATATTTATGAAAATCAGAAAGCCGGTTGTTAGACCGGCTTTCCTTTGGTAGGGACGTACTGTTTTATGAATGTTCACCTAAATTCCATATGATACTCCCGTACCGGGGCTTTTCTATTTAATTGTTTAATACTTTCTTTATATTAGCGGTAAGTTAGTTGCCGTTTCCAACACGGCTTGCTTCTTCGGCGTTGCCCACTTTTCTCATTTTCATTCCTTTGCTTTGACCAAAACGATACTGGAAGCTTAAGGTTATTGTACGATTCCTGCTAAGAGATGTAAAATAATACTCATTCAACTGGTCTGTGTTTAATGATACATTGTTTTTAAGGCTGTTAAATATATCATGAACATTAAGCGAAAGAGTTCCCATATTTTTGAACAACCCTTTTTTAACTCCTACAGATATTTCATAAGTAGGGTCAACAGTAAAGTATCCGTAAGGAATTTTACTTTGGAAAACGCCTGTCAATTCAACTTTATAGTCCTTAGGCAAAAGGAATGCCGTATTTATGTTTCCGTTTGAAAATATTGAACTGCTGTTATAACCCTCAGCTTTGTTTTGAACATTTGCTAAAAAGATATTTGCATTTATTATCATCCATTTTGTGATTGGAAATTCTGTTAAAGATACCGATCCTCCCATAAACGATTGTTTCCCAAAGTTATCCCATATAAGTTTTTTCTCTCCGGTTTGTGAATTGAAATATGCATTCTGAATGATGGCGTTATTCAGGAATTGTCCGTGCAAGGCAAAAGACAAATGTTGTTTTATGCCCAAAGAGAGGCTGAGCTGATGATTATACTGCGGATTCACATTTGGATTACCTTCAACTGAACTGTTGGCATCTATGTACATTCTGAACGGATTTAACTGGAAGAAACTTGGTCTTTGAATCCTCATTGTGTATGAGAGTCCGAATCTTAGATTCTTATTGGGGGTGTAACCAACAAATGCGGTAGGAAAAACATCCAGATATGATTTAGTTGTAACAGTGTCGGCACTTATCCATTCACCGGTTGAGTTTGTCATTTCTGCTCTTAGACCACCTTTGACGCTCCATACTGTTCCAAATTGTTTTGCGAGAGAAACATATGCAGCAGAAATATTTTCTGTGTAATTGAATTTACTGCTTAACTGGTTATTTACAACCCAATTGCCGTTAATTTGATCATTCCGAACGAGGTCATTGTTAGTCCTGCTTTGGGCCCACTTAGCACCTGCTTCCATCTTAATTGATTTGAAAACAATCTGTTCGTAGTCTGCTCTAAGGGACATTATGTTAATTAGCTGGTTTGACCTGCTTTTGAATATCGATGGAACTCTTGTTTCTGCACCCTGGCTATCAGAAAAATAATTGTCCTGGGAACTGTTTTTTCCAATGTCGTAATAGCCGTAATCTGCATTTAGAGTAACCTCCTGATTTTCTTTGAAAGTATGGGTATAATTTAGATTTCCAGATACTGTGTAGAAATTATCCTTATTGCTGATACCTGTTCTTGTATTTTCTAAAAGCACTCCATTGTTAAAAAGCTCATTTCCTGTTACATCATTATCTGTGGTGCCTGTCTGATTTCTTATGAATCCGTTTACAATAACACCTACAATATCTTTCTTTGTCAGAAATACATCATTGACAACACGGAATGAGTGGTTTTTTGTTAAGAAATCAAACTCAGTTGTTCCTTTCAAAATAAGACCGTTTCCAATATTTGTTGTTGTGTATATGTTTTCAAAAGAATCATTATATCTGGGGCTATATGTAATTGATGTGTTTGTTTTTTCGCTTCTGTAGTTCAGATTCACTGTTCCGTCTGCTCCCTGATAGTATTTTTTGTACGGGCCGGAAGTATAAGAACCTTTAAATGATCCGTTCAACCCTTTTGCAAAATTTTTCTTTGTTTTGATGTTGATAATTCCACCGGAGCCTTCTGCATCATATTTTGCCGAAGGATGCGAAATGATTTCAATCTTGTCGATAGTAGAGCCATCGGTTCCGCTAAGCAGCGATTCAAGTTCTGCACCCGACAGGTTTGACGGTCTTCCGTCTATCCATACCTGAACAGCAGCACCGTTTAGCAGAATATTTCCCGAAGGGTCCACGCTTATACCGGGTGCCTTTTTAAGCACGTCGAGTGCATTGCTGCCCTGAGTTGATACCGCCTCAGAAACATTCATAACTATTTTATCCAGCTTCTGTTCAATAACAGGAACCTTTGCAACAATAACTGCCGATTTTAATGCTATTGCGTCTGATGCAAGTTTTATTACTCCAAGGTCAACATTGTTTGCGTCCTGATTAATATTGATAACAAACGTTGTGTCCCTGAAACCTATGAATGAAACTTTAACATTGCATTTACCATAAATTACATTGCTGATTTGAAAATTACCATTTTCGCCAGTGGTTGCTCCACCAACTATTTTCTTTGCTTCGTCCTGAATACTTACAGTAGCGAAGGGTAGGGGATTGCCGTTACTTTTTTCAGTTACTTTACCTACAATAACTCCATTGTTTTTTGCGGCAAAAGCACTGCTGAATACTAAAATTGTTAAGATTAATGAAAGAAATTTGTTATACATAGTTCTGTTAAAATTTAAATACAATGTGTTGCATAATATATTTTACATACCTTTAGACGAAGACTTATGTCAATTAGTTGCACACTTCGTGAAAAAAGTTTAAAGTTTTTTAAAGATCTCTGAAAATATCTGAGGGTTTAAGCCCAAGCAGATTCATTCGTTTAGTTATTTTAGGCAGTTCTTCTTTTATGAATTGTTCCCTTTGAAGAGAAACAATGTTTGCCTTGGCTCCGGTTATTACATAATAGCCCACTCCCCGTTTATTGTAAATAATTTCGATTGACTGAAGATGGTCGTAGGTTCTCATTATCGTATTTGGATTGACTCCCAGGGTAATACCCAGTTCTCGCACGGAAGGAATCCTCTCTTCCTCTCTCCATTCTTCCCCGAGAATTTTGTCGCAAATGGTATCGGAGATCTGGAGGTATATCGGTTTATGCTCGTTGAATTCCATAACTATTAGTATTGCTGGTTTTTCATTTTGTAGAAAGTACCGGTAAGGAAAGCTATCGGAAATATCCCATAGAAGATAACCATAAATGAGTAGTAAAAGCCCTTGAGAATTGTCCCAATTGATTCAAATCCCTGAATTTTATCGATGTCTGACAGATTTTCTACTTTTAAGGTCATTTTCATATTTTGCATAGTCTGGAAATCATCCTTGAAAACAACTGTAATCATTATAACAAGAATAAACGCTAGTGCTATATAGAGACCTACCCCCGACAAAATGGTTTTCAACGCCTTGTTTTTCTGGAAGAGGAAATTGCCGAATATGCACCCGAATTGCAATATGAGAGCTTCGAATATATTTTCAAACGGTTTTTCATAATCGACAAGTGCACTGAAAATGTATCCCGGAAACATTTTCGGACTTATTGTCGCCAGAATGGTGTCTGTAATAAGTATCGAGCCAAATGTGATTAATGGGAGGAATATTACAGTATTTGTGAGCATGCTAAAAAACTTTTCTGTTACGGAAGCAGGCAGTATAACATAGTCAATACCTTTTTTCGGATGATTGTAGTTCCTGTAAAGATTAAAAGGAGCAATTATCATTGTAATCATTGTAGCGAGAAAAAGATAGGAGTTACGGGAGCTTGCACTGGCAGGACCTCCGTTGAAGATGAGCATACTAAGCCAGTATCCGGCAAGCAGAAGTGAAAAAATTGCTGCAATTTTTATAATAACCGGAGTTCTCTCTGAAAACTCTTTTTTTACCAGTTTGAAAAATCTGTTTTTGTTAAATATTTCGTTCATGACTCAGTTATTTTTTAAAAATGTCTTTGATAACCTCTTTGTTTGATAATACGGTATTGAAGAGAGCTTCAATATTTACTTTACATTCCATACCGGAAGTATTTCGCTGGGCAACGATATATCCTCCTAAGGTAGGTTCTGAATAAATTGCCTCCTCAACCGGCACAGGGCTAAATTCAAAGCAAAGTTTGCGGCTTATGTTCTCGATGCTTTCATTTAGAAGAACGCCATTCTTATCGAGAATAATTATTGGGTCAATAAGGTTTTCGAGATCTCTTACCTGATGTGTGGAAATGACAATGCAGGTGTCATCTGTAGATGCCTGAGATATAACTCTCCTGAGCTGGGTTTTCGAAGGAATATCAAGACCGTTGCTTGGTTCGTCCATAAGAATCAGGCGTGTGTTTGTTGCAAGTGCAAAAGCTATTATTGCCTTCTTTTGCTGGCCGAATGAAAGCTTTGTAAACTTATAATTGCCGTTAACCTCAAAATCGGTCATGAGCCTGCTGAACTTGTTGGCATCATAAGAAGGATAAAATTCTCCTCTGAGTTTTGCGTAATTGTTTATTGTTATATCCGGTCCCACAAAGTCTTCCGGAATGTAAAACAATTCGCTCAAAAATCCAGGCTCCCTTTTTGATGGTTTGTGATTCATAACGGTGCAGCTACCGGAATTAACTTTTAACAAACCGCTGATTATTTTCAACAGTGTAGTTTTTCCAACTCCATTTTGTCCCAGAAGTCCATATATTTTTCCGGCTTCCAAAGAGAGGCTGACATCTTTAAATACAAGGTGCCTTGAATAGCTAAAGTGTAGATTTTCAATTGTTACCATATTTTTCGTTATTAATTTAGTCTCTGTGTGTTAGTGAAGTAGTACACTGCAAATGTAAACATACTTTTTTATCCTCCAAATTTTTATTTAAATTTGTACGAAATTTTTTTAATATTTTCAGTAAGTAATTGAAAATGAGAGAGAAAATTTTTAATAAAATAATAGTATTTTAATGAAAAATATATTTTGTTCTATCTTTTTTGTTCTGACAACTCTTTCTTTTGTTCAGACTTTTGCCCAAACCACTCAAAATGGAAATGAAGATTTAAAAAGAAGACTCAACTTTCTTGCAGATGACAAAATGAAGGGAAGGGCTGCTGGGAGCAAAGAGGATAGGGAAGCTGCAAAATACATTGCACAGGAACTTGGAAAGCTTGGCTTTGTGCCTTTAATAGGAGATAGCCCGCTTGTAAACTTTGAATTTACATTATACAGGGAAGTTGGTTACGGGTCGAAGCTAAGTGTGGCAAATACCTCTCTTTTGGAGGGAACAGACTTTTCTGTTCTACCGGAATCGCCTGTTTCAGAGGTGTCTTCGCAATTTGTGTTTATAGAAAGATACGATTCACTCCCCGCTAATCTTGCAGGTAAAGTTGCACTGATTCAATCGGTAAGGGACAGTATACCTTTCAAAGCAACCTCTTTAAAGGATAAAGGTGTTTCTGCAATTATTTTTTTCTCCAGAGAAGAGATTAATGCAAACAGGAAAGGTGGTACCACTTCAATATCTGTTCCCGCAATTCAGATATCGTCAAATACTGCATCAAAGATGCTCGCATCTGAAGATAAAAACATCTATTTAAAGAGTGTTGTTCACGTTGTAAAAGGAAGGTCCCAGAATGTTATAATGCGCCTTAATGGTGTTAATTCCCCAAACTCCATTCTTATTGGTGCGCACTATGATCATATCGGAACGGGGGGAGCTGGGTCTGGCAGCATGGCTCCAAAAATGAAAGAAATACATAACGGTGCCGATGATAATGCCAGCGGTGTTGCTGCTGTAATTGAAATAGGTAAATCCCTTGCAAGTGTAAAAGACAGTTTGAAGTACAATATTATAGTCGCTGCTTTTGGTGCAGAAGAGAGAGGTATCCTTGGTTCCAGATATACAGCAGATACCCTTAAGGCTCTTAATATGCTGCCAAAGCTTATGATTAACCTTGATATGGTGGGACGGCTTTCAGAAGAGAGGCTGCAAGTGGGAGGTACAGGAACTTTTATTATGGCAGATTCTATTGTCAGCAGAATAAACCGGGCATTTCATTTTAAGCTTGCCATGACCAAAGACGGATACGGGCCTTCCGACCATGCGTCTTTTTATGCAGCAGGAGTTCCGGTACTCTATTTTACAACAGGGGTTCACAAACAATATCACACTCCTTTTGACGATGTTGAACTTATTAATTTCTCCGGGTTGGCAAAGGTTTCGGATTTCGTATCTGCAGTTGCCAAAGATGTGGCAATAGGCTCAGAGGCTCCCGAATATCAAAAAGTAGCAGCCCCCTCAACACCAGGCAGAGCCAGCTTTAAAGTAACACTGGGTCTCATTCCGGATTTTACATATGAGAAGGGCGACGGTTTCCGGGTAGGATCGGTAACCGATGGTAAACCAGCACAAAAAGGCGGTATGATGGCAGGAGATATAATTACAGCCATCAATTCAAAAAATGTATTAAATATTTATGATTACATGGCCAGGCTGGGAGAGCTTAAAGCCGGTGATAAAATTGAGGTAAAACTGATGAGGGGGGGAAAGGAGATAATATTAAACATTAAGCTATGAAAAAATTCTTATTATGGCTTCTTGCCGTAATTATTACTCTGGCAGCGGTAAAGTTCCAAAGAAGCACTGGCCCTACAAAACCCATTTATGAGAAATTCACGGTTAATGGGCAAACTTGCGAAACATCTCTCCCCAGAAGCTGGGAAACAACTATTAATCATAGCGAAGCATCGGGAGATTATGAGAAACTTAAAAAAAATCTTGAAATAAAAATAGAGATTGATAATCTTCCCTCCGGGATGGATGGGTTACTTGTATACAGACTGTACCCGGGAAACGGACCGTCAGATACCATAAAAGCATCAAGAAACGGCTCGGTATTTATTGTAACAATGCCTGCTCAGCCACCTGCAGGAAAGATATCCTATAATTTCATTTTAAATACTCCATCAGTCTCTGATTCAACTGTATCTGAGGGAGTAAGACTAGGAGGTACTGATGGTGTGGTTTTAAGATTTAAAAGTCATGTTCCATTGGCCGTCCTCATTCCCCATATCCTTCTGATGTTTATTGCAATGCTTGTTTCAAATTATATTGGCGTTGCTGCATTTTCAAAAACTATAAAGCTTAATGCCTCCATTATAGTTTTGCTTTTTGTATTTGGAGCAGGAGGTCTAATTCTTGGCCCGCTCGTACAAAATTATGCTTTTGGTGCCTATTGGACAGGATGGCCTTTTGGAAGCGATTTGACCGACAATAAAACTTTATTGGCCTTTATTTTATGGGTTGCAGCCTGGATGCTTAATAAAAAGAAGCCAAGAAGATATTTATACATAATAGCTGCAATTGTTATGCTTCTGGTATACTCCATACCCCACAGCACGGCCGGCTCGGAATACGACCGGTCAAAGGGTCAAATCGTAACAGGCCGCTAGACTAATACTTGTGAGTATCCGGTTTTAAAAGATCCTCATTACTCATTTTTACTTTTGTCATTGCCCGCCATACATAAACTATATAGGCAAGTACAAATGGTATCATAAGTGAAGCATAAGCCATAACCTTAAGAGTGAATTCGCTGGAAGAGCTATTCTGAAGAGTAAGTGAGTTCTGGATATCAACAGTTGAAACGAAAAACGCTGTGTTGTTAAATGCGGCACAAATCAGCAAACTCCATACTGCCAGTACAACACCGGTACCTGTAATGTAAAAACTGCCTTTCCCCTTGCCAAAAAGGGTGTTTGCCAATCCTCCAAGAACAAGCAGTACGCCTGTAAAAAGCATGATAAATGGCCAGATGAGCTCAGTCATGTTGAAGAGATATTTGTATCTGACTGCAGAAATAAAACCGTTCTCCGGATTTACATGATAGCCTGTCATCGTAAACAGAGAAAGCAAAAGTGCAACGAATGCCAGTACAAATGCCGGTCCTGTGATTTTTATCTGGTTTTTTGCTTTTTTTGCCAGCGGCTCAAAGTCGATTTGCATTATAATATAAAGCAAACCCAGGGTCCTTGCTGCAAAATATACAACAATTCCCATTAGCATGTTAAATGGATTGGTTATTGCTTCAAGCCCGTGATAATTATTTGTCCAGTATGAAATGGTTGGCTGAAGAGTATTGGTAATGCTGCTTTTGTTCATAATAAACGCTCCTCCCGTAAAGAATGTCCCTACCGCTACTCCAATGAGTATAGTACCAAACATGCCATTGAGGAATAGAAACGTTTCATATGTTTTTGCCCCAAGAAAATTCCCGGCTTTGCTGCGAAATTCATACGAAACAGCCTGAATTACAAACAGAAAAAGAATAGTCATCCACAGCCAGTATGCACCACCAAAACTGGTTGAATAGTATAGAGGAAAAGAAGCAAATATTGCACCTCCAAATGTAACCAGCGTAGTGAAAGTCAGTTCCCACTTGTGCCCAAGAGCATTAATTAGCAGAGTCTTTTCTTCCTTGCTTTTGACAGTGCCAAAGAGCAATGACTGCCCTCCCTGAACAAACATCAAAAAAACAAGCAGAGCTCCCAGCAGAGAAACTATAACCCACCAATATTGCTGTAATATATTTAACATAAATGTAAATTTTGTAGTTTAGGTAAAAGTTGTGTAATTGAATGATGTTATGCTCCGGGACCCTTTTTGATAACTTTGAATATAATCCCCAGTTCTGCAATCAAAAGGGCTGTAAACAAAATGAAAAACAATAACATAGTTGTACGGACCGCATTGGGATTTATTCCTGAAACCGCTGCCCCTACAGGCAATAAGTCCTGAATTGTCCATGGCTGCCGGCCAACTTCGGCAACAATCCATCCAGCCTGGGAGCAGATATAAACAAGAGGGATTGAGATAATAGCAAGATACAAGAACCAGCGATGCTTTGAAATGATTGCCTTTTTTTCCATGTAAAGCGTAATAATAAAGAAAAGAAGGAAATAGACTCCCAGCATTATCATTATATGAAATGCATAAAATGTAAGAGGAACATTGGGAATAACATCAGTCGGCTTTTCAATGTACCCATAGCCGAAATGGTCAAAATTGTCCATCAGCTGACTGTATGCGAGACCTTTTCCTTCTTCGTCACCGGCCAGGCGGGCCTTTTGGTAAAGAGCAAGTCCTTCGACAGCCAGTTTGCCCTTCGCCATTCTCTCCTCAATTGGCGGAGCAATTTTTGGAACACCGTCCTTATCAAGGTAGGTATATCCGCCTTTAAGTATGTCCTCAATGCCCGGTACAAATGTATTTGTTTTACGGTCAACAAGAAGGGAGAGTCCCTGAGGAACAGATATTTTGAAAATAAACGCATCCTCACTCTCATATTTAATAGGATTATCTGCAATGTCTTTAGCCGATTTCCCGGGATTGAGTATTCCTGCAACAATAATAGGAGTTCCTTTCTGACCTTTGTAAAGCCCTTCCATTGCTGCCAGCTTCATCGGTTGCTTCTTAGCTACCTGAACCGAAGAACCATCGCCCGACCAGATAAGGACTAAAAGAGAAACCAGCCCGAATATAGCTGAAGTCTTGATGCTTTTTCTGGCAAATTCCTCCTCTCTTTTGTGCAGAAGATACCAGGATGAGATTCCAATAACAACTATTGCTGCAAGAACATACCCGTTAGTTATGGTGTGAATAAATTTATTTATAGCAACAGGAGAGAACAAAACAGCCCAGAAATTGACCATTTCGTTTCTTGCACTGTCCGGATTGAACGCCATTCCTACAGGATATTGCATCCATGCATTTGCAACCAGAATCCACAGTGCGGAAAGATTTGTGCCAATGGCAACAAGCCATGTAGATATCAGGTGCGCATTTTTGCTCACTTTGTTCCATCCGAAAAACATTATTGCAAAGAAGGTGCTTTCAAGAAAAAATGCCAGAATGCCTTCAATAGCGAGCGGCGCCCCAAAGATATCGCCTACGAACCAAGAGTAGTTGGACCAGTTTGTGCCAAACTGAAACTCCAGAATAATTCCGGTAGCAATTCCAATTGCGAAGTTAATTGCAAAAATGTTCATCCAGAATTTTGTTGTTCTTTTCCAAAATTCGTTGCCTGACCTTACATAGAATGTCTCCATGATGGCTATTATAAATCCCAGCCCGAGAGTCAGAGGAACAAATAACCAATGGTACATCGCTGTTAGGGCAAACTGAAGCCTTGACAAATCTGCGAGTGAAGCTAAAAACATAATTTATTGTGTTTTAGGTTTGTTTGTGGTAGTTAGGTTTTCAATTACATGCCTGCTTTTTTCATCGTCATTTTGATATGAACTTAATTCTCCTCTGAAAAAAAACAGCTTAAGGACAAAAAACATAATAAAGAGTTTTATGACAATAATAATCCACAATGTTTTACCTAGAGTCATGCCTCTGAATCCATCGTAGTAAAATAGCCATATCCTCTTTATTATATTACTATTCATCGCTAAAATTTGCTCTAATATAACCTTTTTTTTGCTGTTGCAATTAACAAAATTGTATATTTGTGGAAAATGTACTTGTATGGAACGGAGAAATTTTCTTAAAGCAGCCCTTTTAGGGAGTATTGCAGGAGCAATTCAACTAAAACCGGAAAATATTTTTGCTGGAGAAAGTGCCTCCGCACCAGGAAAAAATGATCTTGTAGCTGTTATGGGGGGCGACCCTGTTACCATGTATAAAAAAGGAATCACAGCCATGGGCGGGATTTCCCGATTTGTTAAAAAAGGACAGAAAGTTGTCGTAAAACCTAATATAGGCTGGGACAAAAAACCGGAACTGGCTGCTAATACAAACCCTCTGCTGGTTGCTGCAATTGTAAAAGATTGCCTGAATGCCGGTGCTTCGGAAGTTATTGTTTTCGACCATACCTGCGATGAGTGGCAGGCTTGCTACAAAAACAGCGGAATAGAAGATGCAGCTAAGTCTGCCGGAGCAAAGATAGGATATGCCCATGATGAGAAATATTATAAAGATGTTAATCTGCCCGGTGGAGTCCGTCTTAAATCGGCAAAAATTCATGAGTCAATTATTGACTGCGATGTGTGGATAAATGTTCCTGTTTTGAAAAACCACGGCGGAGCAAAGATGACAATTTCGATGAAAAATTATATGGGAATTGTTTGGGACAGAGGATTCTGGCATTCCAACGATCTTCAGCAATGTATTGCAGACTGTGCAACTTACAGTAAAAAGCCGGTTCTTAACATTGTTGATGCATACAGAATCATGACCCAAAACGGCCCCAAAGGAAAAACTGCAGAGGACGTAGTTCTTGCCAAAGCACTTTTTCTGTCAACAGATATAGTTGCTGCAGATACCGCTGCACTAAAATTTTTCAACCAGTTCAAAGAGATGAAAATTGAAGCTGTCTCGCATATTGGAAAAGCGGAAAAATTAAACGTGGGAACAACAAATCTGGATTCAATAAAAGTTGAAAGAATAAAAATCTGACACTGATGTATAAGCTCTTAAAAAGAAGCAGGGTAGTAATATCGCTGCTAATTTTGGTTGTTATAACCCTTAATTTTCTCTATTTTGCAAACAGGGAAACATTGTTTTTCGCAAATTTCCTGAAAATACAGTTTGTACCCGCTCTGCTTGGCGCATTTACAGGATCGGGGATAATTTTCTCTTTGCTGATAATTCTGACACTCTGTTTTGGAAGAGTATATTGCTCTACTTTGTGCCCCCTTGGAACACTTCAGGATGTTTTCACAAAAGTGGCCGGTCTTTTTAAAAGCAAGAAAAATAGAAGATTTAAGTATTCTTCGCCAAAGAGTATATTAAGATACTCATTGCTCGCACTTGCCGCAATCCCTCTCATTTTTGGAATTACATCAATCATATCTTATCTGGATCCATATTCAAATTTTGGAAGGATTTCTACCGAACTTATTGGCAGGGGGGAACAACTGATTCAAAACGGGCTTTCGGTAATTGTGCCGGAATCTGTATTTTTCAGAACTTACTCGACTTTTGTTGCCGGGTCATTTGTTTTTGCAGCAGCATTTCTCATCCTGATAATTGTTATGAGTGCATTCTGGGGAAGATTATATTGTAATACTATTTGCCCGGTTGGTACTTTTCTGGGTTTGCTATCAAGATTTTCAATGTTTAAGCCACAGATTAACAGTCAAAATTGTACCCATTGTACTCTGTGTCTTCAAAATTGCAAAAGCGGATGTATAGATGCTATTTCATGCAAAATTGACGAATCAAGATGCGTTGCATGCCTCGATTGTATGAACAAATGCAACAAAGGTGCGATATCATATAAATTTTCATGGAAAAAGAAGAACAAAAAAGAGACAACCGATAATAATCCTGACAAACTTCAGTCAAGAGAGAGGAGGGAGGCTATAATTGCAATGGGTTTGATGGGTACGCTTCTTGCCTCAAGAGCACTTAACTTTCCGCGACAAATCGATTCTGCGCCAAAGGTTACCGGAATAGCTCCTCCCGGAGCAGGAAGCATCGAAAATTTAAAAAAGAACTGTACAGCATGTCAGGCTTGTATTTCGGCCTGCCCCAACGGAATAATCAAGCCGGCCACCACTCAGTATGGACTGGACGGAATTCTTATGCCTGTTTTGAGTTTTGAAAAACAATTCTGCGGATTTGATTGTACTATTTGTAATCAGGTTTGTCCAAACGGAGCACTCAAACCCCTTTCGCTGGAAGAAAAGAAACTTACCCAGATAGGACGTGCAAATTTTCGCCTGAAAAAATGCATCGTTTATACAGACAAGACAGATTGCGGTGCATGTGACGAACATTGTCCCACCAAAGCTATAACTATGGTTCCGTACAGAGATACCGGGCTTTTTATCCCTAAACTCAACAAGGATATCTGCATTGGATGCGGAGGATGTCAGTATGTTTGTCCTGCAACACCTGAAAAGGCAATTACCGTGTCTGCAAACGAAGTTCACAAGACTGCACTGAAGCCGACAGTTGAAAAACAGGAGAAGGTTAAGGTAGATAGTTTCGGATTCTAAATTTCCCCCCTTCAGTCTTTTTCTTTTAGCAAATCCGGTCTTAATTTTTGTGTCCTTTCAAATGACTGGATTTCCTGCCACTCTTTTATGAGTTTTGGGTTGCCCGAAAGCAGCACGTCAGGCACCTTCCATCCATTAAAATCGGCAGGTCTGGTATAGATTGGAGGAGCCAAAATCTCGTCCTGAAATGAATCGCTTAATGCAGATGTCTCGTCGCCCAAAGCACCGGGTATCAGTCTCACTATTGAATCGACCAGAACTGCTGCAGGTATCTCGCCACCACTTAGAACATAATTGCCTATGGAAATTTCACTTGTGATAAGGTGTTCGCGAATTCTGTGGTCAATACCTTTATAATGTCCGCAAAGAATTATTATATTTTTGAGACACGAAAGCCGGTTTGCAATTCCCTGAGTAAGAATCTCTCCATCCGGGCTCATGTATATTATTTCATCGTAATCTCTCTCGTTTTTTAGCTTTGAGATTATTTTATAAACCGGTTCAATCATCATTATCATTCCGGCGTCTCCGCCGAAACCATAATCATCAACCTGACGGTATTTACCTTTCCCGTAATCTCTAAGATCATGTATAAAAATCTCTGTCAGATTCCCTTCTTTTGCCCGTTTTATTATGGAGTGATTCAGCGGACTATCAAGTAGTTCCGGAACAACAGATAGTATATCTATTCGTATCATGGTGCAAATTTACATAAATCACCGCGTTGGCAAACTTTTTTTGTATATTTGCGGGTTAATAAACCTAATTGTCTTGTAATAATGAATCAAGAAGAGAACACACAAGCCTTAAATGAGCAGATCGCAGAGGAAATCATACCTGAAATTCCGCAAAATCCAGAATTAAATCCAGAATTAAATTCGGAATATCCCGACCATTCAAACAAGAGTCTCAGAGAGATTATTGATATCTTTCAGGAGATGGTTGACAAGGGAGACCAGCAGGAGATGTATAAATATGCCGAAGGCATAAAAGCTGCATTTTACAAGGCACTTAAGAGGGAAAAAATCGCAATTGGATTTCAGTTACCATCAGATAACGCAGATTCTTCTGAAGAAGAACATGACGAAAATACGGTGTCAAATAATCCTTTTGCCGAACTGGAACGCGGGTTCAAAGAGTTGTACTCAAATTACAAGGCTTTAAGGACAAGCTTCATTCAAAACATTGAAAAGCAAAAAGAGGAGAACCTCCATATTAAGCTCACTCTCATTGAAGAGTTGAAATCTCTTCTTGAAAAACAGGAAGACCTCAACCATACATTTCCTGCTTTCCGCGAACTTCAGAATAAGTGGAAATCTGTTGGCCCGGTGCCACAGTCCCATAATAAAGATGTTTGGGAGAGCTATCAGTTTTATGTAGAGAAGTTCTATGACTATGTTAAGATTAATAACGAACTTAGAGATCTTGACCTGAAAAAAAACCTGGAAATCAAGAATTCTCTTTGCGAGAAGGCAGAAGTTCTCATTGATGAGCCAAATGTAGTTGAAGCATTTAAAAGGCTTCAGAAATTGCATGAAGAGTGGCGTGAACTTGGCCCTGTTCCAAAAGAACTTCGTGAAGAAATCTGGGAGAGATTCAAAAAAGCCACTTCAAATATCAACAAGCGCCAACAAGAGTTTTTTGAAAGACTAAAAGACGATCAGAAGAAAAATCTTGAATTGAAGGACGAATTATGTGAAAAAGCAGAAGCTCTTGCGAATATTGAAGATTCGGAAAACAAGGATTGGAATGCTCTTTCAAAACAAATAGAACAACTCCAGAACGACTGGAAAGCAATTGGTTTCGCTTCAAAAAGGGAGAATCAGAAAATTTACGACCGTTTTCGTGCTGCATGCGATAAATTCTATAATGCCAAGAGAGAGTTTTATTCAAAATTCAAGGTGATGATGCAGGACAATCTTGACAAAAAGATTGCATTATGTGAACAGGCAGAAGCGCTGCGTGACAGCAATGACTGGAAAAAGACCACCGATCAGCTTATCAATCTTCAGAAAAAATGGAAAGAGATAGGACCGGTTGCCAGAAAACAGTCCGATTTGGTATGGAAAAGATTCCGTGCTGCATGCGATGCTTTTTTTGAAAGCAAGTCAAAGCATTTTAGTTCTGTTGATGAATCATACGAAGTTAACTTAAAGAAAAAATTTGATCTCATTCAGGAGATTAATGAATATAAGTCGGACACAAAAGTTGCTGAGAACGTTGAAGCGCTTAAGGATTTTCAGTCACGCTGGAGTGAAATAGGATTTGTTCCAATAAAGGAGAAGGAGAGAGTTCAGGCCGCTTACAGACATGCTATCGATACAAAATTCGCCGATTTACGATCTAATGACACCGAAAACAAAATCGATCGTTACAAGAAACACATCAAGGATCTTCAGGGCTCAGGAAAGGGAGACAGAGGAATAAGGTCGGAGCGTGATAAACTTGTTCAGAAGTTCAGGCAAATGGAAAATGATATCCTTGTTTGGGAAAACAACATGGGATTTTTCGCAAAATCTAAAAACGCCGATGCTCTGCTACTGGAACTTGATAAGAAGATTGAAAAAGCCAAAGAAGAACTTGGTCAGATAGAGGAGAAGATAAAAGTAATAGATAATCAACAGGAATAGGGACAGATGAATAAAAATTCCATTTTAGGATTTGTAATAATTGGTGTCATTTTAATTGTCTTCAGCTGGTACAACTCAAAAGTATTTAATGAGCAACAAGAGGTAAAGGCAAAAAGTGATTCAACAGTAATAGCTAAAAATTTGCAGGCGGCTCAAAATGCCGGTACTGCAAATTTGGATACAGTTTCAAAATCAGTAGTCCAGACGGCAACGGTTGACTCAACTTCTGCCGAGGCAAATTTCTCTTCATACAAAGACTCAATGCTCATTAAGGCAAGCAAGGCTCCTGAAGAGATTACCACCCTGGAAAACAGTAAAATAAAAATTGATTTTACAAATATCGGAGCTCAGACAAAATCTGTAAAGGTTAAAAACTATTTTACATTTGACAGTCTGGATCTAATGCTTGTAAGAGAAAACAAAAGCAATTTTGCACTAAAGCTTTATACCAATGAAGAGATAAAAACGGATAATTTCGCTTTTGAAAAGAGTGAATCAACCGATTCTTCCCTTACATACAAGCTTTATTTTGACTCTTTGTCATATATTCAGTACAAATACACCCTTCCAAAAGAAAGCTATCTGGTTTCGCTGGATGTTACCATGGTTGGAATGAATAAGTTGATTCCGAGAAATGTAACATCGATTGACCTTCAGTGGAGAATGGATGTTCCGCGTCTTGAAAAAGGATATGACAATGAAAAGAACTATTCTACAATTGTTTATAAATTTCCAAATGACAAAAGTGTAGAAGATCTTGGCCTGAGAAAAGACAACGCAGAGAAGGACATCAGAACAAAACTTGAATGGTTCGCTTTTCAGCAGCAGTTCTTTTCGGCAATTCTTGTTGCAGAAAACGGATTCAGCAATGGTATTCTTAAGTATCAGTTTTATCCGCAGACAGAGACAGGTAAAGATTTGATGAATTGTTCGGCGGAAATGTCTCTTCCTTATACCGAAGGCGAAGAGGTCACTTTCCCTCTTGAACTCTATTTTGGCCCGAACAAATTCAGCACATTGAAGTCATACGACAGAGGATTCGAGAAAATCGTACCGCTTGGAGGATGGCTCATCGGATGGATTAACCGGTAC
>Ga0316605_10000609_pt1 | contig 24026 bp, 20 predicted proteins | sample OWC_soil_day20_n_FD_207666 | JGI IMG/M metagenome (GOLD analysis project Ga0316605, IMG submission 207666) | Wetland soil microbial communities from Old Woman Creek delta, Ohio, United States - OWC_soil_day20_noCT | ecosystem: Environmental > Terrestrial > Soil > Wetlands | place: USA: Ohio...
TTGGTGTCGCGGTCTCCTGGATGCCTGAACGACAGGAAAAGAGCAGATACCGTGAGTTCGTCGGACGCGCGCGAACGGCCGCACACGCTGCATTGCTGTCGCGCGTGTCCACGGATTGGATGACTGCAATGGAACGTATTGCTGACTTTGCAATTCGCCGTGCACGGGCAGCAGCGGGTCGCTCGCCCCCAGCAACGAATAGCGCGACCCTCTTTTGGCCGAGCGGTGGAAATGTCATTCAGCGACTGGGTCGACCCCAGTCTGGCCGGTTGGATACGAGGAAATGGCCTGTTATTCGGAGATCGCGCGGGCAGTGGTCGAGTCCCGCCGCACGCGCTTGCGAACCGAAATCGAATCATGGGGCAATAAGAAGTCGGCCCAGTCGCTCATCAAGGCAACGCGCTTATCGAACAGGTCTCCGCGCCGGTAGGCGGCCTCAATCTTGTCTCCTACAGCATGCGCAAGTGCCATTTCAGCCACCTCGGACGGATAGTTGGTACGTTCCGATATCCAGTCGCGGAAAGTACTTCGGAATCCGTGTACGGTAGCTTGCACATCCATACGCCGCAGTACCGCCGTCAGGCTCATGTCGGACAGCGGTCCACCAACGCCAGGAAAGACGAGATCGCCCGCTTGGCCTCTTTGCAGCGCACGAAGCAGGTCGACGGCGGCTTTGGAAAGCGGAACACGGTGTTCGCGCCCGGCCTTCATTCGAGTCCCTGGCACGACCCAGAGCGACGCTTCCAGGTCGATCTCTGCCCAAAGTGTGCCACGCACTTCTCCCGATCGCGCGCCCGTCAGGATCACAAACGCCAGCGCCCTAGCGCCCATGCCCTCTTGCAAGCGAAGTCGGCGCATGAAGGGCGCGACCTCATCTATTGCGACCGCCGTGTGGTGCCGAACCACCGCCACCTTCGACGCCTTGGGAAAGGCAGCATCCAGATTGCCTTTCCAGCGCGCCGGGTTGGGGCCTTCTCGAAGTCCGCGCGCCGCGGCGAAGTCGAGCACCAATTCGATGCGCGAACGCACACGGGTAGCGGTCTCGGTCTTCGTCGTCCAGATCGGCTCCAGCACTCGAACTACGTGGGCGCTGGTCACGTCGCGAACGAGCAGTTGGCCGACAACAGGCTCTGCGTAGGTTTGCAAGGTGGAAGCCCACTGCGCTCCGTGCTTTTTGTTCTTCCAGGATTTCTCGTGCTGGGCAATGTACTGTGCGGCCACCTCGGCGAAAGTCCTTTGTGACATCCGATCGGCGGCAGCGGCGCTAAAGACGGCGCGACGTAGCGAAATCGGATCGGACCCCTCGGCAACCTGGGCACGGTGCCGACGTGCCTTGTCCCGGGCCTCCGCCAAGGTCACTGTGGGGAAGCTGCCGAGGCCCATTTCGCGTTGCTGTCCGCATACAGCGAGGCGAAGTACCCAACTTCTTGCTCCGGACCGGGTGACCTGCAGCGCCAGCCCATCGACACCGCCCACGCTCCAGCGCCCCGGCTTGTCCAGCCGGCGAACCTCAAGGGGAGACAGCTCCCTGGCCTTGCGTGGCATTGTGTACCCCTTACCTATCCCCACAAGATAGGGGGATTGTATGGGATCTGGTGACACAACGTGAGACGTCGCTTTTAGCAGATCACCTATGAAAAAAGCCCCTAGCGGGGCCTGTTCTGGAGTTGTTCATGGCGGAGGGAGCGGGATTCGAACCCGCGGGGGGCTGTTAACCCCCACACGCTTTCCAGGCGTGCGACTTAAACCGCTCATCCATCCCTCCGCGGAAGCGCAAGATTCTAGACGCCCGGCTCAGTCATCCGCGACCGGCGCCACGGTCTTCTTGCGCAGCCACTCCATCAGTACGTAGTCCAGCGCACGGGCGTGGGTGCTCTCCAGCACCACCGGCGGTGCATAGCCGGCCTCGTAGGCCTCGCGCCAGCGAAGCGCGCAGACACACCAGCGGTCGCCGGCCTTGAGGCCGAGAAAACGCAGTTCGGGCCGCGGCGTGATCAGGTCGTTGCCGCGCTCCATCTGGAAGTTCAGGAACTCCAGCGTCATGCGTGCGCAGATCACATGGCTGCCGGCGTCGCGCTCGTCCACATGGCAGCAGCCGTCGCGGAACCATCCGGTCAGCGGGTCGTAGGAGCAGGGCCGCAACTGCGTGCCCAGCACGTTCAGCGCAGCGCTCATCTCGATGCAGGCGCGTTCTTCAGCAACGCCATCGCGGTACCGATCAAAGCCGAGACCTCGCTCATGTTGCCGGGCACGATCATGGTGTTGTTCTTCTGCGCCAACTGTGCATAGGCCTCCACCGCCTTCTCGGCCACCTTCAGCTGCACGGCCTGCTCGCCGCCAGGCAGGCGGATTGCCTCGGCCACCTTGCGGATGGCGTCGGCCGTCGCCTCGGCCACCGCGATAATGGCCGCGGCCTCGCCCTGCGCATTGTTGATCTCGGCCTGGCGCTGGCCCTCCGAGCGGGCGATGAAGGCTTCGCGCTCGCCGGTGGCGATGTTGATCTGCTCCTGTTTGCGCCCTTCGGAGGCCGCGATCAGCGCACGCTTCTCGCGCTCGGCGGTGATCTGTGCCTGCATCGAGCGCAGGATCTCCGCTGGCGGCGTCAGGTCCTTGATTTCGTAGCGCAGCACCTTCACGCCCCAGTTCTGCGCCGCCTCGTCCAGCGCATTGACCACGGACGCGTTGATCGAATCACGCTCCTCGAAGGTCTTGTCCAGTTCCATCTTGCCGATCACCGAGCGCAGCAGCGTCTGCGCCAGCTGGGTGATGGCAAAGACATAGTTGCTCGAGCCGTAGCTGGCGCGCATCGGGTCGGTCACCTGGAAGTAGATGATCCCGTCCACCTGCAATTGTGTGTTGTCCTTGGTGATGCACACCTGGCTGGGCACATCCAGCGGCACCTCCTTCAGCGAATGCTTGTAGGCCACGCGCTCGACGAAGGGGATCACGAACTTCAGCCCTGGCGTCAGCGTGCGGTCGAACTTGCCCAGCCGCTCTACCACCCAGGCGTTCTGCTGCGGAACGATCTTGAAGGTCTGGAAAACGAAGATGGCGGCGATGACCGCCACGACGATGGCAATTTCCATGGATGCTTGTCCGATAGGTGAGGCGGCTCAGCGGCCGACGGGCGAGACGACCAAGCGAGTGCCCTGAACCGCAACGATGACGTGCTCGCCAGGCGCCGGCGCCGCGTCGCCGCGGTATTGCACGTTCCAGGCGCTGCCGCGGTAGCTGACGCGGGCCGTACCGTCGCCGTGCCAGGCCGGAACCTGCAGAGTCTGGCCGATGTCCAGGTTGGCGTCGCGGTTCGATTCCACCGGGGCCGAGCGAGGGCTGCGCGCGCGCCGGAAGTGCCACACCGCCGTGGTGCCGGCGCCGACCAATGCGGCCGTAAACACCTGGGTGCTGTAGCCCGTGCCCAGATGGGCCGTCAAGGCCCCCGCAGCGCAGCCCAGCGCCAGCATCAGCATGTAGAAGCTGCCGGCAAACAGCTCTGCGGCCACCAGGGCGCCGGCGGCCAGCCACCACCAGGTTGCAGCGCTCCAGTCCATCGTTGTCTTCCGATCACAAAACTCAGCAGGCGAGTGTAGCGACACGGCAGTGCCATGACGCGCGTCCTACACTTCGCGCTTTCGCCACCGCCCGCCCCGGAGCCCTCCGCCATGCAGCGTTTTCGCTTCCCCATCGTCATCATCGACGAGGACTACCGCTCCGAGAACACCTCGGGCCTGGGCATCCGCGCGCTGGCCCAGGCCATCGAGAAGGAAGGCTTCGAGGTGCTGGGCAACACCAGCTATGGCGACCTGAGCCAGTTCGCGCAGCAGCAAAGCCGCGCCAGCGCCTTCATCCTCAGCATTGACGACGAGGAATTCACCCCCGGCCCGGAGCTCGACCCGGCGGTGCTGAACCTGCGCAAGTTCATCAAGGAAATCCGCTTCAAGAACGCCGACATCCCGATCTACATCTACGGCGAGACGCGCACCAGCCAGCACATCCCCAACGACATCCTGCGCGAGCTGCACGGCTTCATCCACATGTTCGAGGACACGCCGGAATTCGTGGCCCGGCACATCATCCGCGAGGCCAAGAGCTACCTGGACGGGCTGGCGCCGCCGTTCTTCAAGGCGCTGATGGACTATGCGCAGGACGGCAGCTATTCATGGCACTGCCCAGGGCACTCGGGCGGTGTGGCCTTCCTGAAGAGCCCCGTCGGGCAGATGTTCCACCAGTTCTTCGGCGAGAACATGCTGCGCGCCGACGTCTGCAATGCGGTGGAGGAACTCGGCCAGCTGCTCGACCACACCGGCCCGGTGGCGGCCAGCGAACGGAACGCGGCGCGCATCTTCAATGCCGACCACTGCTTCTTCGTCACCAACGGGACCAGCACCAGCAACAAGATGGTCTGGCACCACACCGTGGCGCCGGGCGACGTGGTGGTGGTCGACCGCAACTGCCACAAGAGCATCCTGCACTCGATCATCATGACCGGCGCGGTGCCGGTGTTCCTGCGGCCCACGCGCAACCACTACGGCATCATCGGTCCGATCCCGCAGTCGGAGTTCGCACCCGAGGCCATCCGCGCGAAGATCGCCGCCAACCCGCTGCTCGAGGGCGTGGACCCGAACAAGGTCAAGCCGCGCATCCTGACCTTGACGCAGAGCACCTATGACGGCGTGCTCTACAACACCGAGACCATCAAGCACGCGCTCGACGGCTACATCGACACGCTGCACTTCGACGAGGCCTGGCTGCCGCATGCGGCCTTCCACAGCTTCTACGGCCAGTTCCATGCCATGGGGAAGAAGCGACCGCGGCCGAAGAACCAGCTGGTCTTTGCCACGCAGAGCACGCACAAGTTGCTGGCCGGCTTGAGCCAGGCGAGCCAGGTGCTGGTGCAGGACGCCCAGAACCGCAAGCTGGACCGGCACCTGTTCAACGAGGCCTACCTGATGCACACCAGCACCAGCCCGCAGTACGCCATCATCGCCAGCTGCGACGTGGCTGCGGCGATGATGGAAACGCCGGGCGGCACGGCGCTGGTGGAAGAAAGCATTGCCGAAGCGCTGGACTTCCGCCGCGCGATGCGCAAGGTCGAGAAGGAGTTCGGCCGTGACTGGTGGTTCAAGGTCTGGGGCCCGGAAAAGCTGGCTGCCGAAGGCATCGGCACGGCCGAGAACTGGGTGCTGAAGGCCGGCGACAAGTGGCATGGCTTCGGCGACCTGGCGCCCGGCTTCAACCTGCTGGACCCGATCAAGAGCACGATCATCACGCCGGGCCTGGATGTCAGCGGCAAGTTCGCCAAGAACGGCATTCCAGCGGCCATCGTCACCAAGTACCTGGCCGAGCACGGCATCGTGGTCGAGAAGACGGGCCTGTACTCGTTCTTCATCATGTTCACCATCGGCATCACCAAGGGCCGCTGGAACACGATGCTCACCGCGCTGCAGCAGTTCAAGGACGACTACGACAAGAACGCGCCGATGTGGCGCGTGCTGCCCGAGTTCTGTGCCGCACACCCGCGTTACGAACGCACGGGGCTGCGCGACCTGTGCCACAACATCCACGACATGTATGCCAAGGGCGACATCGCCCGGCTGGTGACCGAGATGTACCTGTCCGACCTGCACCCGGCGATGAAGCCCAGCGACGCCTTCGCTCGTATCGCGCACCGCGAGACCGAGCGCGTCGAGATCGACGCGCTGGAAGGGCGCATCACCACCAGCCTGCTCACGCCCTATCCGCCGGGCATCCCGCTGCTGATCCCGGGCGAGCGCTTCAACCGCAAGATCGTCGACTTCCTGCGCTTCACGCGGCAGTTCAATGCCGCGTTCCCTGGATTCGACACCGACGTGCACGGCCTGGTCGACGAAGAAGGCGCCGACGGCCAGCGGCGCTACTACGTCGACTGCGTGCGCCAGTCGGTCTGAGCGTGGGCGCCGGCGGCCTTCGACCAGCCTGGCGGCTGCTCGGCGACGTGGGCGGAACCAACGCCCGCTTCGCGCTGCAATCCGGCCCGGGTGCGGCCATCGAGGCGCTGGCGCAGTACCGTTGCGCCGACTTCGAGTCACTGCAGGCGGTGCTGTGCCGCTACCTGGCCGAACCAGGGCGGCCGCAGCCGCAAATCGGCGCCATCGGAATTGCCAACCCGATCGACGGCGACCAGGTGCGCATGACCAACCGTGACTGGGAGTTCTCGATCGAGGCGATGCGTCAGGCGCTGGGCCTGCAGCGCCTGCTGTTCGTCAACGACTTTGCCGCGCTGGCGCTGGCATTGCCGACGCTGCGGCCGAACGAGTTGCGCCCGGTCGGTGGCGGCACGGCTGTGCTCGGGGCGCCGCTGGCACTGCTGGGCCCGGGCACCGGCCTGGGCGTGTCGGGGCTGATCCGTGGCGTCAACGGGGCGGATTCGGTGCTCAGCGGAGAGGGCGGCCATGTCACGCTGGCTGCGGCCGACGACGCGGAAGCGGCCGTCATTGACTGGCTGCGCCACCGATTCGGCCATGCGTCAGCCGAACGCGCGCTGTCGGGCCAGGGCCTGGTGAACCTGTACCAGGCCTGGGCGGCGCTGCACGGCCAGGCCGCCGAGTCGCTGAGCGCCGCGCAAATCAGCGAGCGAGGGCTGCAGTGCAGCGACCCCGCCTGCGAAGCGGCGCTGGAGCTGTTTCTCAGTCTGCTGGGCAACGTGGCCGGAAACCTGGCGCTGACCCTCGGTGCGCTGGGCGGCGTGTACATCGGCGGTGGCATCGTGCCGCGGCTCGGCACGCGCATCGATGCTTCGCGGTTCCGTCAGCGCTTCGAGCAGAAGGGGCGCTTTGCAGGCTACCTGAGCCGCATTCCCGTGCACGTGATCCAGCCGGGCGGCGAGCCGGCGCTGCGCGGTGCGGCCCGTGCGCTGGACGCCTGAGCTTCAGGCTGCGGGAGCCGGCACCTCGACCACGCTCAGCGCCACCTGGCTGAAGCCGCCGTCGACATAGGTGATCCCGGCGGTGACGCCGGCCGCCAGGTCGGACAACAGGAAGGCTGCGACGTTACCGACATCGTCGATGCTCACGTTGCGGCGCAAGGGTGCCGACTTGGCCACCACGTCGAGCAGCTTGCCGAAGTCCTTGATGCCCGACGCTGCCAGTGTGCGGATCGGCCCAGCCGAGAGGCCGTTGACGCGGATACCCTTTGGGCCCAGGTTGGCTGCCAGGTAGCGCACGCTGGCCTCGAGCGAAGCCTTGGCCAGGCCCATGGTGTTGTAGTTGGGCACGGCGCGCTCGGCGCCCAGGTAGGTCAGCGTCAGCAGTGAGCTGCCGGGGCGCAGGCGGGGCAGGGCGGCCTTGGCCAGTGCGGGGAAGCTGTAGGCCGAGATGTCGTGCGCGATGCGGAAGGCCTCGCGCGACAGGCCTTCGAGGAAGTCGCCGGCAATGGCCTCGCGTGGCGCGAAGCCGATCGAATGCACGAAGCCGTCGAACTGCGGCCAGGCCGCGCCGAGCTGCTCGAACATGGCCTCGATTTGGGCATCGCTGCCAACGTCGCAGTCGAACACCAGCTGGCTGCCAAATTCGTTGGCGAACTCGACGATGCGGTCGCGGAAACGCTCGCCGACATAGCTGAAGGCCAGTTCGGCGCCCTCGCGGTGGCAGGCCTTGGCAATGCCGTAGGCGATCGAGCGGTTCGACAGCAGCCCGGTGATGACCAGCCTCTTGCCTGCGAGGAATCCCATGTGTGCTCCCGATGGGGCCCGGGCAACGCTGCCGTGGGCCGGTGACATTGGGCCGGGATTCTGGCACGGCGCCCCGTGGATGCTCCGGCCATTGCAGCGCGACGCGGAGCTCGCCTTGCCGGGACCCTCACCTGAGGTTACAATGCGACTTTCGCTGACACACTGCATGGGCGGATCTGATCCAGCCCATTTTTTATGGTTGATCGCATTTCGAACAGTGTCTTGCCCGGCCGAGCATCGGCCAGGCTGGTCTCGGGCGAATTGTGATGGGGGCGGTAGACGGATTTGGCAACGACGCACTGGCACACGACGATCGAGCGCACGGTCACCGGCTTGGACTACGAGTTGGTGGATGTGGAACGCTCTGCCGCTGGATTGCTGCGCGTGACCATCGACCGCGTCCCGGGGCGCAGCTACCCCGCCGGTGAAGCCGAATCGGTGACGGTCGAGGACTGCGAACGCGTCACCCGCCAGTTGCAGTATGTGCTCGAGGTCGAGGCCGTTGCTTACGAGCGTCTGGAAGTGTCCTCGCCGGGCCTCGACCGGCCTCTGAAGCGCCCCGCTGACTATGAGCGCTTTGCCGGGCACGAAGTCAACGTGACCCTGAAGGAAGCGTTCAAGGGCAGGAAACACTACCGCGGCCAGCTGGTGGCGGCCGGCGAGGGCTGGCGCCTGATGCTGAGCGGCGACAAGGCCGAGCAGGCGCTGGACTTCCAGCTTGACGAAGTGCGCGAGGCGCGGCTGGTGCCGGTGCTCGATTTCAAGGGCCGGGCACGCAGGATGCCCGGCGCGCAGCCTGCAGCGGTGCAGCTGCACGGTGCAGACGGAGGTCAGACAGGATGAATCGCGAAATGCTGATGCTGGTGGACGCCATCTCGCGCGAGAAGAGCGTCGAACTCGACGTGGTCTTCGACGCGGTCGAGTCGGCGCTCGCCTCGGCAACCAAGAAGCTGCATGGCGGCGAGGTCGACATCCGTGTGTCGGTCGACCGCGAGAGCGGCGAATACGAGACCTTCCGCCGCTGGCATGTCGTGCCCAACGAAGCCGGGCTGCAGATACCCGACGCCGAGACGCTGCTGTTCGAAGCGCAGGAACAGATCCCCGACATCGAGGTCGACGACTACATCGAGCAGCCGATCGACTCGGTGCCCATCGGCCGCATCGGCGCGCAGGCCGCCAAGCAGGTGATTCTGCAGAAGATCCGTGACGCCGAGCGCGAGCAGCTGCTCAACGACTTCCTGTCGCGAGGCGAGAAGATCTTCGTCGGTACCGTGAAAAGGCTGGACAAGGGCGACATCATCGTTGAGTCGGGTCGCGTCGAAGGCCGCCTGAAGCGCAGCGAGACGATCCCGAAGGAAAACCTGCGCAGCGGTGACCGCGTGCGCGCCTTCATCGCCGGCATCGACCCGACGCAGCGCGGCGCGCAGATCATGCTATCGCGCAGCAGCCCGGGCTTCATGATGGAGCTGTTCCGCCAGGAAGTGCCCGAGATCGAGCAGGGCCTGCTGGAGATCAAGAGCTGCGCCCGCGACCCGGGCTCGCGCGCCAAGATCGCCGTGGTCAGCCATGACCGCCGTGTCGACCCGATCGGCACCTGCGTCGGTGTGCGCGGCTCGCGCGTCAACGGCGTGACCACCGAACTGGCCGGCGAGCGGGTGGACATCGTGCTGTGGTCCGACGACCCGGCGCAGTTCGTCATCGGCGCGCTGGCGCCGGCCAACGTGCAGTCGATCGTGGTCGACGAGGAAAAGCACGCGATGGACGTGGTGGTCGACGAGGAGAACCTCGCCATCGCAATCGGCCGCGGCGGGCAGAACGTGCGCCTGGCCTCCGAGCTGACCGGCTGGCGCATCAACATCATGACCGCCGAGGAATCGCAGGCCAAGCAGAGCGAGGAATCCGACTCGGTACGCCAACTGTTCGTCGACAAGCTCGACGTCGACGTCGAGGTGGCCGACATCCTCATCGCTGAGGGCTTCACCAGCCTGGAAGAAGTGGCCTACGTGCCGCTGCAGGAAATGCTCGAGATCGAGTCCTTCGACGAGGACACGGTCAACGAGTTGCGCACCCGCGCCAAGGACGCACTGCTGACAATGGAAATCGCCCGCGAAGAGAAGGTCGACGACGTCTCGCAGGACCTGCGCGACCTCGAAGGTCTGACGCCCGACCTGATCGGCAAGCTGTCCGACGGCGGCATCCATACCCGCGACGACCTGGCCGACCTGGCAGTCGACGAACTGACCGAGATGACCGGCATGGACGAGGAGCAGGCCAAGGCCCTGATCATGAAGGCGCGTGAACACTGGTTCACCGCCTGAGCAAGGCCGCACCACCGCCTGACCACCCACAAGCTGCACTGAAGGAAAACCCACAATGGCCGTGACCACCGTCGCCCAGCTAGCCACGGAGCTGAACCGGCCCGCGGCCGCACTGCTCGAGCAGTTGGAGTCGGCCGGAGTCGCGAAGAAGTCCGCTGACGAAACGCTGACCGAAACCGACAAAGAGCGCCTGCTGGAGTTCCTGCGCAGCTCGCACGGCACGGCCGGCACCGAGCGCAAGAAGATCACGCTGGTACGCAAGTCGACCAGCGAGATCAAGCAGGCCGACGCCAGCGGCAAGGCACGTACGATCCAGGTCGAGGTGCGCAAGAAGCGTGTCTTCGTTAAGCGCGATGACGTCGCGCCGGGCATGGACGAAGCCGCCGCGGCCGCTGCAGCCGAAGCCGAACAAGCCGAGCTGGCGCGCCGCGAGGCCGAAGCCCAGGCGCAGGCCGAAGCCATCCGCATCCAGGAAGCCGAGCTCGCCGAGCGCCGCCGCGTGCGCGAAGAGCTAGAACGTGCCGAACGCGAGGCCGCCGAAGCTCATGCGCGCGAGCAGGCTGAGGCAGCCGAAGCTGCTGCAGCAGCCGCCGCCGCAGCCAAGAAGGAGGACAAGGCAGCCGCACCAGCGGACGCGGCGCCCGCCGCCGCAGTGGCTGCGCCCGAACCCACCGCCGAGGCACCGAAGCCGGTCTTGCGTGTCATCAAGGCCTCGACCATCGAGGCCGAGGACAAGCAGCGTCAGGCCGACCTGGACCGCCGCCGCAAGGTGGCCGAGAACGAGGCCGCCGCGATCCGCGCGATGATGAATGCACCGAAGAAGGTGCTCATCGCCAAGGCGCCCGAGCCAGCCAAGCCTGCCGACCCCAACAAGGAAGGCATCACCGGCACGATCCACAAGCCCAAGGCCGCGCCGGGCGCAGCCACCACGGCCGCCAAGCCGGGCGACAAGAAGGCGCTCAAGTCCGAGAAGCTGTCCTCCAGCTGGGCCGATGACGCCGCCAAGAAGCGTGCGCTCAAGCCGCGCACCGATGGCGGCGCAGCCGGCCGGCCGGGCTGGCGTGCGCCGCGCGGTGCGCGCCGTGGCGACCACCGCGACGGTGGCAGCAGCGGCTACAACGCGCCGGCCGAATTCACGGTGCAGGAAGTGCACGTGCCCGAGACCATCAGCGTCGCCGACCTGGCGCACAAGATGTCGATCAAGGCCTCCGAGCTGATCAAGCACCTCATGAAGCTGGGCCAGATGGTCACTATCAACCAGCAGCTGGACCAGGAAACGGCCATGATTCTGGTCGAGGAAATGGGCCACACGGCGCTGGCCGCCAAGCTGGACGACCCGGAAGCCTTCCTCGAGGAGGAAGAAGCCGCGACCACCGGCGAAGACAAGCCGCGCGCCCCGGTGGTCACGGTGATGGGCCACGTCGACCACGGCAAGACCTCGCTGCTCGACTACATCCGCACCACGCGCGTGGCGTCGGGCGAAGCCGGCGGCATCACCCAGCACATCGGTGCCTACCACGTGGAAACGCCGCGCGGCATGATCACCTTCCTGGACACCCCGGGCCACGCCGCCTTCACGGCGATGCGTGCACGCGGCGCCAAGGCCACCGACCTGGTGGTGCTGGTGGTGGCAGCCGACGACGGCGTCATGCCGCAGACCAAGGAAGCGATCTCGCACGCCAAGGCGGCGGGCGTGCCGATCATCGTGGCGATGAACAAGATCGACAAACCCGAGGCTAATGCCGAGCGCGTGAAGAGCGAGCTCGTCGCCGAACAGGTGGTGCCCGAGGATTTCGGTGGCGATTCGCCCTTCGTGGCGGTGTCGGCCAAGACCGGCCAAGGCATCGACGACCTGCTCGAACAGGTGCTGCTGCAGGCCGAGGTGCTGGAACTGAAGGCGCCGACCGAGGCCATGGCCAAGGGTATCGTCATTGAAGCGCGTCTGGACAAGGGCCGCGGCCCGGTGGCCACCGTGCTGGTGCAAAGCGGCACGTTGAAGAAGGGCGATGTCGTGCTCGCCGGCTCCAGCTACGGCCGCGTGCGCGCGATGCTCGACGAGAACGGCAAGGCCGCCGACGAGGCCGGCCCGTCGATCCCGGTGGAGATCCAGGGTTTGACCGAGGTGCCGCAAGCCGGCGACGACTTCATGGTGCTGGGCGACGAACGCCGGGCACGCGAGATCGCCACCTTCCGCCAGGGCAAGTACCGCGACGTCAAGCTGGCCACCAAGCAGGCGGCCAAGCTGGAGAACATGTTCGCCGACATGGGCCAGGGCGAAGCGCAGATGCTGCCGCTGATCGTCAAGGCCGACGTGCAGGGCTCGCAGGAAGCGCTGGCCCAGGCACTGCAGAAGCTCAGCACCGACGAAGTCAAGATCCAGATCGTGCACTCGGCGGTCGGCGGCATCAGCGAAAGCGACGTCAACCTGGCCATCGCCTCCAAGGCGGTGATCATCGGCTTCAACGTGCGAGCCGATGCCGGCGCGCGCAAGCTGGCCGAAGGCAACAGCGTCGACCTGCGCTACTACACCATCATCTACGACGCGGTCGACGAGGTGAAGGCGGCGATGACCGGCATGCTCGCCCCGGAGCAGCGCGAAGAGGTCATCGGCACGGCCGAGATCCGCACCAAGTTCGTGGCCTCGAAGATCGGCACGGTGGCCGGCTGCATGGTCACCGCCGGCGTGGCCCGCCGCGGCGCGCGCGTGCGCATCCTGCGCGACAACGTCGTCGTCTTCTCCGGCGAGGTGGACAGCGTCAAGCGCATGAAGGAGGACGTGCGAGAGGTCAAGGAAGGCTTCGAGTGCGGCGTCAAGATCAAGAACTACAACGACATCGCCGAGGGCGACCAGCTGGAGTTCTTCGAGGTCAAGGAAGTCGCACGCACCCTGTAGCGGTGGCTGTCGTCTGAACCAGACCCCGCCTTCCGCAAAGAAGGCGGGGTTTGTCGTTTCACAGGTCCGATAACCCCCACACTCCATGCGCCACAAACGATCCATCCCCAACCGCGGTTTCCGCGTCGCCGACCAGATCCAGCGCGACGTGGCCGTGCTTTTGCGCGAGCTGAAGGACCCGCGCATCGGCATGGTCACGATCAACGCGGTCGAGGTCACGCCCGACTATGCGCACGCCAAGATCTTCTTCTCGCTGCTCAGCGGCGACGTGGCCGAATGCGAGCTGGCCTTGAACGAGGCCGCCGGCTTCCTGCGCAACAGCCTGTTCAAGAAGCTGCAGATCCACACGGTGCCGACGTTGCACTTCCACTTCGACCGCACGACCGAACGCGCCGCCGACTTGAGTGCTTTGATCGCCAAGGCCAACGCGACCCGTGCGAAGGACGACGAGTGAGCCATCGCCGGGCCGCCCCAAGATGGCTCGCGCCCCTTCGGGGGGCCGGCGCGGCAGGCGCCGGGCGGGCCGTATGAACCTGCCGTCGCGCGTTCGTGTTCCACGCCGTACCGTGCACGGCGTGCTGCTGCTCGACAAGCCGCTGGGCTGGACGAGCAACGACGCGCTGCAAAAGGCCAAGCGGCTGTTCCGCGCCGAGAAGGCCGGCCATACCGGCACGCTGGACCCGCTGGCCACCGGGCTGCTGCCGCTGTGCTTCGGCGCTGCCACCAAGTTCTCCCAGGTCAGCCTGGACGCCGACAAGGCCTACTGCGCCACGCTGCGCCTGGGCGAGACCACGAGCACCGGCGATGCCGAAGGCACGCTGCTGCAGGAGCGCGAGGTGATCGTGGACCGTGCGGCGATCGACGTCGCCTGCGCGCGCTTCACCGGCTGCATCGAGCAGGTGCCGCCGATGCATTCGGCACTGAAGCACGAGGGCAGGGCGCTGTATGACTATGCGCGCGCCGGCATCGAGGTGGAACGCTCCGCACGCAGCGTCACCATCCATCGCATCGATGTGATCGACTGGCAGCACGAACGGCTGGTGCTCGACGTGCGCTGCAGCAAGGGCACCTACATCCGTACGTTGGCCGAGGACATCGGCAGGCAGCTCGGCTGCGGTGCCCACCTGGCTGCGCTGCGCCGCACTGCCAGCGGCGCGCTGGGCCTGCAAGACACGGTGACGCTGGACCAGCTGGCGGCCATGAGCGAAGCCGAGCGTGACGCGCTGCTGCTGCCGGCCGATGCGCTGCTGGCCGACTGGCCGCAAGTGCACCTGCCCGACGACGAGGCTGGCCGCTTCTTGACCGGGCTGCGTCGCCGCGTCAGTCTGGCCGACGCGGCGGCCGTGCGCGTCTACGGGCCCGCCGACGCCTTCCTGGGCAGTGCCCATATCGCAGGCGGCGAACTGATTGCCGACCGCCTGCTCTCACCCGCCGAAGTGGCGGGACTGAATTCCTTAGAAAGCCTGCCATGACCCGCCAGATCCGCAACATCGCCATCATCGCCCACGTCGATCATGGCAAGACCACGCTGGTCGACCAGCTGCTACGCCAGAGCGGCACCTTCCGCGAGAACGAGAAGGTGGCCGAACGGGTGATGGACAGCAACGACCTGGAAAAGGAACGCGGCATCACCATCCTGGCCAAGAACTGCGCGGTGGAATGGAAGGGCACGCACATCAACATCGTCGACACACCCGGCCACGCCGACTTCGGCGGCGAGGTCGAGCGCGTGCTGTCGATGGTCGACAGCGTGCTGCTGCTGGTCGATGCGGTCGAAGGTCCGATGCCGCAGACTCGCTTCGTCACCAAAAAGGCGCTGGCACTGGGCCTGAAGCCCATCGTCGTGGTCAACAAGGTCGACCGGCCCGGTGCGCGGCCCGACTACGTCATCAACGCCACCTTCGACCTGTTCGACAAGCTGCATGCCACCGAAGCGCAGCTCGATTTCCCGGTGATCTTCGCCTCGGGCCTGAACGGCTGGGCTACGCTGAAACAGGGTGAGGTGGGCACCGACCTGACGCCGCTGTTCGACGCCATGCTCGAGCATGTGCCGGCGCACGAAGGCAGCGCCGACGCGCCGCTGCAGTTGCAGATCTGCTCGCTGGACTATTCCACCTACGTCGGGCGCATCGGTATCGGCCGCGTCAATCAGGGCACGCTGAAACCCATGCAGGACGTTGCCGTCTACAGCGGGCCGGACAGCACGCCCATCAAGGCGCGCGTCAACCAGGTGCTCAAGTTTGAGGGCCTGGAGCGCAAGCAGGCCACCGAGGCCGGCCCCGGCGACATCGTGCTGATCAACGGCATCGAAGGCATCGGCATCGGTGTCACGCTGACCGACATCGACAACCCAGTGCCGCTGCCGATGCTCAACGTCGATGAGCCGACGTTGACCATGAACTTCTGCGTCAACAACTCGCCGCTGGCCGGGCGCGAGGGCAAGTTCGTCACCAGCCGCCAGATCCGCGACCGCCTGGACCGCGAGCTGCAGAGCAACGTGGCGATGAAGGTGAAAGAGACCGACGAGGACGGCATCTTCGAAGTCTCCGGCCGCGGCGAACTGCACCTGACCATCCTGCTCGAAACGATGCGCCGCGAGGGCTACGAACTGGCCGTGAGCAAGCCGCGCGTGGTGTTCCATGAAGTGAACGGCGAGCGCCAAGAGCCGATCGAGCTGGTCACCGCCGACGTCGAAGACCAGCACCAGGGCGCGGTGATGCAGGCCCTGGGCGAGCGCAAGGCCGAGCTGGTGAACATGGAGCCCGACGGCATGGGCCGGGTGCGCCTGGAGTACCGCATCCCGGCGCGCGGCCTGATCGGCTTCCAGAACGAGTTCCTGAACCTGACGCGCGGCACAGGGCTCATCAGCAATATCTTCGACGGCTACGAACCCTACAAGGGCGAGATCGCCGGGCGCAAGAACGGCGTGCTGATCAGCCAGGACGATGGCGAGGCGGTGACCTATTCGCTCGGCAAGCTGGACGACCGCGGCCGCATGTTCGTCAAGGCCGGCGACCCGTTGTACGAAGGCATGGTCATTGGCATCCACAGCCGCGACAACGACCTGGTGGTCAACGCAGTGCGCGGCAAGCAGCTGACCAACTTCCGCGTGTCGGGCAAGGAAGACGCGATCAAGATCACCCCGCCGATCATCCTGACGCTGGAGTACGCAGTGGAGTTCATCGCCGACGACGAGTTGGTGGAAATCACCCCGAAGAGCATCCGCATTCGTAAGCGCTGGCTGAAGGAACACGAGCGGAAGCGTGCTTCGCGTGAAGGTGGTTGAACTCGGCCCTTGCAAAGGCGAATGCCCTTCGGCGTACCGCCTTTCCGTGGGCACCCCCCAGCCTTGCAGGCCGCGCCCTCGTAGCGCTTGGGCCCCTCGGGCCGTCCGACCGCCCTCAGGACGCTCGGAGCCGCGACCCTCGGCCCCCGCCAAGCAAGGGGGCTCCAGCTTGATTGACGCCCGGCCCGCTGCGCGGGCCTCGAAACAGCCTTGAGCCATCGACGTGCCGTTCTGCTGATGATCTGCGTGACGCTCATGTGGAGCATCGCGGGCGTCGTCACGCGACATCTGGACAGCGCACGCGGCTTCGAGCTGACCTTCTGGCGCAGCCTGTTCAACGCGCTGGCACTGCTGCTGCTGCTCGGCTGGATGCAGGGCCCGGCGCGGCTATGGCGCACGCTGCGCAGCGGCGGGCGGCCGCTGTGGGTGTCGGGCCTGTGCTGGTGCGTGATGTACACCGCCTTCATGGTCGCGATCACGCTCACCACCGTGGCCAACGTGCTGGTGACGATGGCCATCGCGCCGCTGCTCACCGCCATCGCCGCACGCGTGGCGCTGGGACACCGTCTGGCGCTGCGCACCTGGGGTGCGATCGTCGTTGCCGGGGTCGGCATCGGCTGGATGTACGGCAACGAGCTCAGCGGCTCCGACCCGCGCCACTGGATCGGTACCGCGGTCGCGCTGTGCGTGCCCATCGCCGCGGCCGTGAACTGGACGCTGCTGCAGCATGTGCAGCACGCCGCCGGCGAGGACGCGCCGGACATGCTGGCGCCGGTGCTGCTGGGCGCGCTTTTGTCTGCGGCCGCGACGCTGCCTTTGTCGCTGCCACTGACGGCCACGCCGCACGACCTGGGGCTGCTCGCGCTGCTCGGCGTGGTGCAATTGGCCATCCCCTGCCTGCTCGCGGTGCGGGTGGCCCGCGTGCTCAGCGCCCCCGAGGTCTCGCTGCTGGGCCTGCTGGAGGTGGTGTTCGGCGTGCTCTGGGTCTGGCTCGGAACCGACGAGGCGCCGTCGCTGGCCGTGTTGGGGGGCGGCGCGCTGGTGCTGGGTGCGCTGGCAGCCAACGAGGCCCTTGCGCTGCGGCGCTTCGGCCCCAACTCACGGCAGCGCGGTGCAGGTGGGTGACCGGGTCTGCGCGGCCCGTGCATGTCGCTTGGGTGACGCCGTGATCTAGGGCAAGCGCTCCAATGGCACCCATGCGGCGCGGCTACTATGAGCCGAACGTTTCGAAGGGATCTCCACATGGCTGATACGTCGCCCCACATTCGCCCGCCAAGCCCCTGGCTGATGCTCCTGGAAGGCCGCGCACCCTGGGAATACGCGGCCACCTTGGCGGTGATGCCATGGCTCAGCCGCTTGCCAGCCGGTGACGGGCATCCTGTGATCGTCTTCCCCGGGCTGGGCGCGTCGGAGCAGAGCACGCGCCTGATGCGTGATTTCCTTGGCGGGCTCGGATATGCCATCTACGATTGGGGTCTGGGCCGAAACCGGCCGCGCGACGGCCTGCTGGAGGCCTGCCGCGAGCGCGTGCTCGAAGTGGCGTCGCGCCACGATCGCAAGGTCAGCCTGGTCGGGTGGAGCCTGGGCGGTGTGTACGCGCGCGAACTGGCCAAGCAGCTGGAGCCGCAGACCCGCTGCGTCATCACGCTGGGCTCACCGTTTTCGGGCCATGTGCGTGCCACCAATGTGGCCCGCGCCTACGAGCTCTACAGCGGGCGGCCGTTGCGGCACGATCCGGTGCGCGCCGAGCGGCTGAAGCGCGCTCCGCCAGTGCCCACCACGTCGATCTACAGCAAGACCGATGGCGTGGTCGCATGGCAGTGCAGCCTGAACGAGGATGCACCGCACACCGAGAACATCGAGATCCATGCCAGCCACCTGGGCCTGGGCGTGAACCCGCTGGCACTGTATGCGGTGGCCGACCGGCTGCGTCAGGACCCGGCGCACTGGCAGCGCTTCGACGCGCAGGCGGTGCCGCGCTGGCTGTTCCGCGGCGCAGCGCCGCAGCGTGCCACGAAGGCGACCCACTGATGAAACTGCCCCCACTTCGCTTCGCTCCTGCCCCCCAAGGGGGCGGTCAGTGGCTACGGGCGGCCGGGCGCCACTGACATGCAGATCATTGCCAACGGCCTGCAGATCGAGGTCGACATCCAGGGCCCCGAGCACGGCGAGCCGATCCTGCTGATCATGGGCCTGGGCATGCAGCTCATAGGCTGGCCCGACGAGCTGGTGCAGATGCTGGTGCAGCGGGGCTTTCGCGTCATCCGCCACGACAACCGCGACGTCGGTCTGAGCCAGGGCTTCGACCGACTGGGCGTGCCCAACGTGGTGGTCGAGGCGCTGCGTCAGCGGCTGCGGCTGCGCGTGCGCGCGCCCTACCAGGTGGCCGACATGGCGGCCGACGCGCTGGGCGTGCTCGATGCGCTGGGCATCGAACATGCGCACATCTGCGGCGCCTCGATGGGCGGCATGATCGCGCAGCACCTCGCTGCCAAGCACCCGCGCCGCGTCAAGAGCCTGACGCTGATCATGACCACCTCGGGTGCGCGCCATCTCAAGCAGGCGCACCCGCGGGTGCTGCGCGTGCTGCTGTCGCGGCCACAGACGCCCGATGCATCGACCTACATGGCGCACATGAAGCACGTGCTGTCGGTGATCGGCAGCCCGGCCTATCCACCCGATCCGCAGCGCCTGCAGCAGCGGGCGATGGCTTCGTTCTCGCGCGCCTACCGTCCGGCCGGCACGGCGCGGCAACTGGTCGCCGTCGCGGCCGACGGCGACCGCTCGCCGCTGCTGCACCGCATCGTGGCGCCCACCCGCGTGATCCACGGCGAGGCCGATCCGCTGGTGCCGGTGCCGGCCGCGCACGATCTGGTGCAGAAGATTCCCAGCGCGGTGGCCGACATCGTGCCCGGCATGGGCCACGACCTGCCGCTGCCGCTGCTGCCGCGCATCGCCGAGGGCATCGTGCAGAACGCGGCGCGGGCGGCCCGCTGAGCCCGCTGCGGCAGGTCACGCTCCCGACAGGTAGACCAGTGCGACGTTGACCAGGTAGGTGGACAGCAACGCGATGCTGATCCAACTGGTGACACGCAGCACGCGGCCCTGCGGCCGCATCACCAGCCCGATGATCACCAGGCCGCTCATCACCATGGCCGTCACCGCCGTGCCCGCATGCACCGCGTCGGCGGCGGCCAGCAGCGGGCCGTGGGGATAGAACAGGTCGTCGATGGCCAGGATCATCACGTTGAACAGGCTGCTGCCGAGCAGGTTGCCGATAGCCATGTCGAGCGCTCCGAGGCGCAGCGCCGACAAGGTGACCGCCATTTCCGGCAGCGTGGTCACCAGCGCCATCAGGATCGTGCCGACGAAGCTGCGCGACAGCTGCAGTTCGGTCGCCAGGCGGTCAGCGGCCTCGGGCAGCCACAGCCCCGCGGCCACGACGGCGATGGCCGCCAGGCCGAAGTGGTGCCATTCGCGCTGTACGGCAGCGGATGGCGGCGCGGGCGCATCGGGCGGCGCCGCGGCCGCGGCGGCGGCCAGCGCCTGCTGCTCGTGGGCGTGCACGCTGCGCAGCGCCAGCAGGTACAGGCCCAGCAGCAGCGGGCTGAAGGCGCCGACTTCGAACAGCGAGGGCGCGCGCCTGCCCATCAGCAGGCTCAGCGCGACGAAGCCCAGCATCACCACGCCGAAGCCGGCCGAGAGCAGGTGGGTGGTGCTGGCGGCGCGGTAGATCGGCTGATGGCGCTGCAGCGCATCGACGATGACCAGGAAGACCAGGTTGATCACACAGGCGCCGAGCGCGTTGCCCACCGCCAGGTTGGGCGCGTCGACGAAGGCCACCGCGCTGATGCCGCTGGCCAGCTCGGGCAGCGAAGTCACCGAGGCCAGCAGCGCCAGCCCGACCCAGCCGCGGCCCCAGCCGTAGAGCGCGGCCAGCCGGTCGGCGCTGCGGCTGAGCACGAAGCCGGCGCGGGCGATGAGCAGCGCGCACAGGGCCAACTGCACCAGCAACCAGGCCAGGCTCATCTGGCGAGCGGGCTCAGCGTGACTCGGGCTTCTTGTCGAGCAGCCGCCCCAGCAGGTCCATCGGCAGCGGGAAGACGATCGTCGAGGCGCGGTCGCCGGCCACCTGGGTCATCGTCTGCAGGTAGCGCAGCTGCATGGCCTCGGGCTGCTGCGCCAGCATCTGCGCAGCTTCCAGCAGCGACACCGCGGCCTGCTTCTCGCCTTCGGCGTGGATCACCTTGGCGCGCCGCTCGCGTTCGGCCTCGGCCTGGCGCGCGATGGCGCGCACCATCGATTCATTCAGGTCGATGTGCTTGATCTCGACGTTGGTGACCTTGATGCCCCAGGCGTCGGTCTGCGCGTCCAGGATCTGCTGCACGTCCAGGTTCAGCCGTTCGCGCTCGGCCAGCATCTCGTCGAGCTCGTGCTTGCCCAGCACCACGCGCAGCGTGGTCTGCGCCAGCTGGCTGGTGGCCATCAGGAAATCCTCGACCTGGATGATGGCCTTCTGCGGGTCAACGACGCGGAAGAAGACCACCGCGTTGACCTTGACCGAGACGTTGTCGCGCGAGATCACGTCCTGGGGCGGCACATCCATCGTCACCACGCGCAGATCCACCTTGACCATCTGCTGGATGCCGGGAATCACCAGCACCAGCCCTGGGCCCTTGACCTTCCAGAAGCGGCCGAGTTGGAAGACCACGCCGCGCTGGTATTCGCGCAGCACGCGCAGCGCGCTGAACATCAGGATCAGCAGCAGCACCAGCACGCCGCCCAGGCCGAATTGCAGGTCGAAGAACATGGTCAGGCTCCTTTGCGAACGGTTTCGTCGGGGCGGGTGTCCGGGCGCACCCGCAGTGTCAGCCCATCGATGGCCAGCACGCGCACCTCCTGGCCCGGCATCAGGGGCTCAGTACTGTCGATCCTCCAGCGTTCGCCATGCACCTCGGCCCAGCTGTCGGTGCCGACCGCCAGCACGCGGCCGCTCGCGCCGACCATCTCCTCGCGGCCGCTGACCACCGGCCGCCGGCGCGCACGCAGCGCCATGCCGCCGCCGAGCAGCACCATCGCGGCAGAGCTGGCGGCCAGCGCCAGGATCAGCGCCAGCGGCACGCCGAAGCCGGGCACGTCGCGGTCGAACAGCAGCAGGCCGCCAGCGACGAAGGCGACGGTGCCGCCGACGCCGAGCACGCCGAAGCTCGGGCTCACCAGTTCGGCCGCGAGCAGCGCAATGCCCAGCAGGATCAGACCCAACCCGGCATAGTTGACCGGCAGCAGTTGCAGCGCGAACAGCGCCAGCAGCAGGCAGATCGCCCCGACGGTACCGGGCAGGCCGAAGCCGGGCGACGAGAACTCGAAGATCAGGCCGTAGATGCCGATCATCATCAGGATCAGCGCGAAGCTCGGGTTGGCGATCACCGACAGCAGCCGTTGCCGCCAGTCGGGCAGCACCGTCTCGGTGGGCAGGGCGCGTGTGGCCAGCGTCAGCTCGCCGCCGTGCAGGCGCACGCGGCGGCCGTCGATCTGCGTCAGCAGGTCGTTGACATCATCGGCCACCACATCGATGACCTTGGCGGCCAGCGCCTCGCGCGCCGTCAGGCTGACCGCCTCGCGCACCGCGCGCTCGGCCCATTCGGCGTTGCGGCCACGCTGCTGCGCCAGCCCGCGGATGAAGGCGGACGCATCGTGCACCTGCTTGGCGCTCATCGGATCGGCCAGCGCGGGCGGCGGCGCGCTGGCCGCCGCGCCGCTGGCCTGGCCTTCGGTTGGGCGCGCTGCTGGGTCGCCGGCCGGCGGCTTGCGCTCGGCGCCGGGCAGGCCGATGGCCACCGGCGTGGCCGCGCCCAGCGTGGTCGCCGGGGCCATGGCCGCGACGTGCGCGGCGTAGAGGATGTAGGTGCCGGCGCTGGCGGCGCGGGCGCCTTCGGGGCTGACGAACACCGCCACCGGCACCGGCGAGGCCAGGATCGCCTGCACGATCTGCCGCATCGACGTGTCCAGCCCGCCGGGCGTGTCGAGCTCGATCACGACCAGCGGTGCGCCGGCCGCGCCAGCTTGGGCGATGCCGCGCACGATGTAGTCGGCGCTGGCCGGTCCGATGGCATCGTGCACCTGCAGCACACGCACCGGGGTGACCGCTGCCGCCATGGCGCCTGCGGTGGCCAGGCACAGCGCGAACAACCAGCGCAGCGCCCGCAGCGGCCGGCTGCCTGTCATGACACCACCAGCACGTCGCGCCCGCTGTGGTGGATGGCATCCAGGGCGGTGCTGCCGAGCAGGGCATCGGCCACCAGGCCCTGGCCATGGCGCCCGACGACCACGCAGTCGGCCGGCCAGGTGGCGGCATGCTGCACGATGCCCAGCGCCGGGATGGCCTCGACCACCGCCACGTCCACGGTCACGCCGCGGGCGGCGGCAAGTTCGCCGGCCAGCGCTTCGAGCTGCAGTTGCGCCCGGGCATGCAGCGATGCGATCAGTTCGCCGAGCGGTACGTCGTCGCCATGACCGCGCTGCACCTCGGATTCCCACTGCGGGTCGACGACATACAGCAAGCGGTGCGCAGCCGTCGGGAACAGCTCCAGCGCGTCGGCCGCAGCCTGGCGCGACACCTCGCGCAGGTCGACTGCCGTCAGGACCCGGGCGTAGTCCGCCGCCGCGCCGGCACGGGTCACCAGCAACGGGCAGGGGGCGCTGCGCAGGATGCGCAACAGTGTGCTGCTGACGCCAGGCGCTGCCGGCTCGGAGCGGCGCGCGATGACCAGCAAGCCGGCATTCATCGCCCTCGCGCGCGCTTCGATCACCGCCGCTGCCGCGCCGACGCCGAAGTGGCTTTCGACCACCAGACCCTCGCGTGCCGCCAGCGCGGCAGCCCGTGCCTCCAGGCGCTCGCGCAGGCCTGCCTCGGGTGAGGGCCGGCCGCTCAGGCGCCCGAGGTCGAACACGGCGCGCAAGGCCTGCCAGGCACTGATGTCGAAGGCATGCACCAGGTCGATGCAGGCGCCATGGGCGCGCGAAATCCGCACGGCACGCTCGACGGCAGCGTCCGAACCGGCGGAGAAGTCGGTGGCCACGAGCACACGGCGGATCGGTTTCATCTTGGTGACTCCTGCAAAGCCCTGGATCGACATCCATCGTGGGAGTCGGTGGGGTGGCGAAGGTTCAGATCATGGCTCGCGCGCCGTCGACACCAGCACGTCGGCACTGCCTTCGGCCAGCACATGCTTGGTGACGCTGCCCAGCAGCAGCTCTTCGGTGGCCGACTGGCCATGCTTGCCCAGCACCACCAGATCGCTGTCCAGCGCGTGTTCGGTCTCGACGATGCGCATCGAGGCGTCGCCCTCGGCCACCTGCGGCTCCCATTCGCCGGCCTTCAAGCCGGAGCGCTGCGCCAGTGCGTGCAGGCGCTGCAGTGCCTGGGCGCGCGCCTGGCGCCGGTAGTGCTCGATGGTCGCGGCATCGACGCCGGCAAAGTGCAGTTTGTCTTCGAAAGGCACCTGGAAGACACTGAACAGCAGCAGCCGCGCGCTCGGCGCCACCCGCCGTGCCGACTGCACCGCGGCCGACGACCAGGGCGAGAAGTCGATCGCCACCAGCGCACGACGGTAGGGCTCGTGCGGGATCTGCCTGACCACCAGCAGCGGCCGCGTGCTGCGCCGCAGCAGCCGATCGGAGGTGCTGCCCAGCACCAGGCGGCGCATGAAGCCCATGCCGCGTGCGCCGAGCACCATCACGGCAGCGTCCTGGCGCTCGGCCTCGCGCGATATCTCCTCGAAGGCGACGCCGCTGGTCTGCAGCGTGGTGACCGGCACGCCG
>Ga0316605_10000612_pt1 | contig 23945 bp, 14 predicted proteins | sample OWC_soil_day20_n_FD_207666 | JGI IMG/M metagenome (GOLD analysis project Ga0316605, IMG submission 207666) | Wetland soil microbial communities from Old Woman Creek delta, Ohio, United States - OWC_soil_day20_noCT | ecosystem: Environmental > Terrestrial > Soil > Wetlands | place: USA: Ohio...
CCAAGAAGGACGTTGTATTCGACGCCGGACTTGGCTTGGAGGAGGTATGGACGCAGCTTCCGAACCTGCTCATTATCGAACTTGAGCTGCTCGAAGGCATGAACAAACTCTTCGGGGATGGCACCCACCGCCTTCTGACGGTGGTCTGGGAGCGTGACAGGGGTCATGGATTCTAGCCGCTTGAGCACCGTGTAGAAGGCATACGCCAAACCAATTCGCGTTGTTTCGGAAGCGTCGATAAAGCGGTTAGAGCCCAAGGCCCCATAAAATAGGGCTTGAAGCGTCCGGAATCGTGCGGTGGCGAAGGTGATGGAAGATGATATGGAGGGCTCGTCTATGACCCGCAAAAGGCAGTCGAACAGCAGAATCGCTCTCTTCATCCTTGCCTGAAAGTTCGCCGAACCACTTGCTGTTGCATCCAGCAGAAAGTCTAATGCGTTGTCTCGAAGGCGTTGAAATTGCTCTTCTGGGGTGCTCCATTCGTCAGTTGTTACACGTAGAAGCCTACTGCTGACAATTGTCAGCAAGCCTTGATCTTCATAATTAACCGTTATCACTGATAAAACTCCTTTATTTTCAACATTTTTCGGCGGTAATTGTTTGACGCTGACAAATTGTTGTCAATCAGGGAAAGTTCTGGCAACCATTTCATCGAGGTCTGCCTCGATGAGTCGGAACAGCTCTGGGTCATGCTGCATTCCGGCAGCCGGGGCATCGGCAATGCGCTGGCCAGCTATTTCATCGAACTGGCGCGGCGCGACATGGAGCGTCAGCAGATCAGCCTGCCGGACCGCGATCTGGCCTATTTCAAGGAAGGCAGCGCGTATTTCGACGATTACGTCGAGGCGGTGCATTGGGCGCAGGAATACGCCTATGCCAACCGCCAGTGCCTGCTCGATCTGGTGCTGGCCTGCTTGCAGCGCCATCTGCCGCCGTTCGTGGTGACCGGTGAAGTGGTCAATTGCCACCACAACTACGTGGCGCGGGAACATCACTATGGTGCCGAGGTCTGGGTCACGCGCAAGGGGGCGATCCGGGCGCGCGCCGGCGATCTCGGCATCGTTCCCGGCAGCATGGGGGCGCGCAGCTATATCGTGCGCGGCAAGGGCAACCCGGAGAGCTTCAATTCCAGCGCACACGGTGCCGGCCGGCGGATGAGCCGGACGCAGGCCACCAAGACGTTCGGCGAGGCCGACCTGCGCGCCCAGACAGCCGGTGTCATCTGCCGCAAGGACCACGGCGTGGTCGACGAGATCCCCGGTGCCTACAAGGATATCGACCGGGTGATGGAAAACCAGAGCGATCTGACGGCGGTGGTGCATAAGCTGAAGCAGTTGCTGTGCGTCAAGGGTTAGGCCGGGCGCCGGCCGGTGGTGTCTGCTTGCCCAGCTCAGGCGGGGAGGAGGTCGCTGGTGATGGATGAACCAGCCAGCCGGATAAAACGGACGTTTGGGAAATTTTTCCTTACGTGAGGTAGGCTGTGAACCGGTGTATGGCTTTCGTTAGATGGTCAATGGCCTCGTGGGGCGTTTTCCAGTGGCCGTCCTGATTGGCATGCCCGGAATGCTCGCTCCCCAACCCTCAGGGAATTTTCGATGTTCGGCTTTATCAAGCGCATCTTCGGCGGCGGAGCCGCCGTTCAGAACAATCACGATCCGTTTAGTCGGGATATGCCCGCTGCATCGAGCGTTGCGCCGGTGCCTCCGCCACCGGTCAGGGCCGCCCCCGCCATTGTCATGCAGCGCGACGAGATCATCGATGCGAAGACCCGTATCGCCGGCTATCGTTTCTCGGCGCGCCGGCCGGATTCGGCGCTGCAAGCGGATGCGGCATCGACCCTGGAAATCCTGTCAGCGAACAACGTCGCTGCTTTCGCGGAGCGGCGCATCGCGCTCATCCCTTTATCTTCGGCTGACTGGGTCAGCCTGAATTACAGGCCATTGATCGGGACGCATACGGTTTTTTTGCTGTCCTTGCCCGAACGGGACGAGGAAGCGAAGACCTGGTCCGAGGTCGCGGCGATGATTCGCGAGGCTGGAGGGAAAATCGCATTGGCTGCCGGTGCAATGCTCTCTCACCGGGAATTGGTGCTTGGCGATGCGGATTTTCTGCTGCTGGATTTTCCCAGCTATTCCTTGGCCAATCTTGAAAAGATGATCAAAGGACTGCGCGTCGCGAAGCCTGGCCTCCAATTGATTGCCGACAATGTCGGCCGCTGGCCGGAGCAACGCTACTGCATTGCCCATGGAATATCCCACTGCATCGGTTCTTTCACGACCCAGCCGGATGAGGAGCAGCCGTCCGGGGAAATTGGCCAGAGCCGCCTTGTGCTGATCGAGATGATCAATCATCTCCGGAAGGAGGCTGACCTGGCCGATATTGCCGAGATCGCCAAGCGCGATCCGGGCGTGGTGGTCAAAGTAATTGCCATGGCCAATTCGCCGATGTTGGGTTTGTCGCAGTCGGTCACCAGTGTCGACCAGGCGATCATGGTGCTTGGTCGCGAACAGCTTTACCGCTGGTTGTCGATAGGCTTGTTTCGGGCGGGCAGCACTTCTCCGCGCGATGAGGTTCTGTTGGAAATGGCGCTGGGCAGGGGGCGCTTCCTGGAGGTGTTGGGGCAGGACAAGCACAGCAAGTTGGAGCGGGATGAGTTGTTCCTGCTCGGCCTGCTCTCCCTGCTCGACTGCTTGCTCGGCATTCCGATGAGTGCGGTGGTGGAGCGGGTTCATCTATCCCCTGCGCTGAAGGAGGTTTTGCTGAACAACAGCGGCCCGCTGGGACGTTATCTCTTGCTGGCGATCGCCGTTGAAAAGGGCAGTGTCCAGAACACAAGCCGATTGGCCGAACAGCTTGGCTATTCGCTTGAGGCGGTCGAAACCGCCTCCCTGGAAGCCATTGGCTGGGCCGAGGAGGCGACCAGATTGAGCGCTTAGCGAGGTCGCCGGGGGCGTAAAGCTTGTTCGCGCCGCCCGGGCGGCGCGGATTCACTGAAGCCGGCGCAGGGCGTCAAGGGCGGCCAAACCGCACCATCTGATGAGGTATTGCCGGCTGTCTACGACCGATTTGCGGCAATCCGTTCGCTGCCTGCTGTACGTCGAAGCGGATGAGGAGCAAAATGCCAATGGAGGCGTTCCGCCACGGGCTTGCTGACCGGGGCGGGGGAGGATGCTTCCGATGCACAAAACCAACTATAACGAGCGACCGGGATGTTGATGGATCGAACATTGATGCCGAGGCAGCTTTTTGCCGCGAAAAGGCGCGTCGACCGCAGCCATTGGCTGCTGGCCTTTCTGCTGATCGGCCTGGCCTGGTGTTCGGGGTTGCCGGCCACCGAGCGGATCGTGCTCAATACCGGGGTGCTGGCGCCCTATACGACGCCGGAACGGACCGGTTTTCTTGACCGGATCGCCGTTGCCCTCTTTCACGAAATCGGCCTCGAAGCGGAAATCCAGGTCTTCCCGACGGCGACCGAACGCTCCCTGCTCAATGCCGATAGCGGCATAGACGACGGCATGGCGATGCGCATCGCCGGGCTGGAGAAGCAGTATCCCAACCTGATTCGGGTACCCGAGCCATTGATCGTCAACGATTTCGTCGCCTATTCGAATCGCCCGCGCTTTGCCACCGACAGCTGGCGCGCGCTGGAACCGTATGTCGTCAGCTACATCATCGGCTGGAAGGTGTTCGAGAAGAACGTGCAGGGGGTCAAGGAAGTAACCCTGGTGCGCGACGCCGACCAGCTCTTTCGCCTGCTTGGCAACGGCCGAGCCGACGTGGTGCTTTACGAGCGCTGGCAGGGGCTGGAGCGGCTGCGGGCGATGGGCATCAAGGCGCAGGTGCTGGAGCCGCCGTTGTCGAGGACGGAGATGTTCATCTATCTGAACAGGAAACATGCGGCGCTGGTGCCGAAGGTCGCCCAGGCGCTGGCCAATCTGAAGAAAAACGGGACTTATCAGCGCATATTCGATGCAACGCTGAGTCCGCTCAATCAATAGGGCACTCATGAATTTGCAGTCCCTGTGGCATCCGGGCAAGCTGGCCGGGAAACTGGCGGCCTACATTGTCATTTTCAGTTCGGTGCTGGCTTTCGGGATCACCGTGGCCGAACTGTCGCTCGAATACATGCGCGACCTGCGCTCGATCGACCAGCGCATGGTGCAGATCGAGGATTCCTACCTGCCCAGCGTCGTCGAGAACGTCTGGGTCATGGATCGCGAACGCCTGGATATCCTGCTCGTCGGCATTTCCCGCCTGCCCGATTTCGTGCTGGCCGAAATCCGGGTCAATGGCCAGTCGGTACTCCGCCAGGGCAGCGAGCTGACTGGGGGCGGCACGACGCGGGTCTTCGAGTTGCGCCGCGAGCATCGCGGCGAACAGATGCTGATCGGCGAGCTGGTGGTGGCGGCTTCCTATCAGGCCGTCTACGAGCGCACCGTCGACCGCCTGGTCTTCTTCCTGACAGCCAATATTTTCAAGACCTTCCTGGTCGTGTTGTTCGTTTTTGTCGTGTTCTACCGCCTGATCGGTCGCCACATCGAGCGGGTGGCCGAGCATGCCGCCCAGGTTGCCGAGGATGCGACTACCGGCCCGCTGACATTGCAACGCGAGGAACCGAGCGGTGGCGACGAATTTTCCGAATTGGTGCGGGCCATCAACGGCATGCGGCAGCGGCTGGGGGCGCAACAGGAGGTGCTGGAGGCGCAGATCAACGAGTTGCGCACGCGCGATGCCGCCATCGCCTCGGCAGTCAGCGCCATCGCCATTTTCGACCTGCTCGCGCAAATTTCCTATGTCAACCGGGCATTCGCTGATTTGTGGCGCCTTGGCCAGACCGAGGATGCACTCGGTCGCAGCTTGTTCGAATACTGCGCCAGTCCGGCCGATATGCGCCACGTGCTGGATGCCGTCCTGCACCACGGCAACTGGCAGGGCGAACTGCGGGCCCGGCGTTTCGACGGTTCACTGGCCGATGTCGACATGCGGGCCAGTCTGGTGCTGGACGAGGCCGGGCAGCCGCTGTGCATGATGAGTTCCTTCGTCGATATTACCCAGCGCAAGCGCGACGAAGCCTTGATCCTGGCTACCCAGAACCAGTTGCAGGCGACCATCGATGCCATTCCCGACCTGATGTTCGAATTGAGCCTGGACGGCACCTATCATTTTGTCCACGCCCGCCGTCAGGAGCAACTGGCGGCCTCGGCGGACAGCATGCTCGGCCGGAACATCGCCGAGGTTCTGCCGGGCCCGGCCCAGACGGTCATCCGGGCTGCGCTCGACGAGGCGCAGGCGACTGGCCGCTCGCACGGCCGGCAATTCGAATTGCCGCTGCCGCAAGGTGCGTGCTGGTTCGAACTGTCGGTCGCCCGCAAGCAGGTGGGTCAGGGGCATGAAGCCCGCTTCATCGTGCTGTCGCGCGACATCACCGTGCGTAAGCAGGCCGAACAGCAGTTGCAGGAACACCACGATTACCTCGAAGAGCTGGTCCGGGCGCGTACCGTCGAGCTGGCCCAGGCCCGCGATGCGGCCGAGGCGGCCAATGTGGCGAAGAGCGATTTTCTCGCCAACATGTCGCACGAGATCCGCACGCCGCTCAATGCCATCACCGGCCTGGCCCACCTGATGCGGCGGGCTGGTCTGCCGCCCGACCAGGTGGAGCGCCTGGACAAGCTGGAAAGGGCCGGCGAGCATCTGCTCGAAATCATCAACAGCATTCTCGACCTGTCGAAGATCGAGGCCGGCAAGTTCGTCCTCGAAAATACCGAAGTCCGTATCGGCAGCGTGCTTGGCAATGTCGTCTCCATGTTGCACGAACGGGCGCAGGCCAAGCATCTGCAACTGCTGACCGAAACGCAGTCGGTGCCCCATTACCTGGTCGGCGACCCGACCCGTTTGCAGCAGGCCCTGCTCAATTACGGCGGCAATGCCATCAAGTTCACCGACAGCGGCAGCGTCACCTTGCGGGTCAAGTTGGAGGCGGAGGACGCGACTGGCGCCCTGCTGCGTTTCGAGGTCGAGGATACCGGCATCGGCATTGCGCCGGACGTGCTGCCCCGGCTCTTTTCCGCCTTCGAGCAGGCCGACAGTTCGACCACCCGTCAATACGGTGGCACCGGCCTCGGCCTGGCCATCACCCGCAAGCTGGCCCGCCTGATGGGGGGCGATGCCGGTGCCAGCAGCCAACCGGGAAGCGGCAGCCTGTTCTGGTTCACTGCCCGTTTGCAGAAGCTGGACCCGGCCGCACGGGCGCCGGAGGTGACGGCGCCGGAGGTGGCCGAGGCCGTGTTGAAGCGCGAACATGCCGGCAAGCGGATCCTGTTGGTCGAGGACGAACCGATCAATCGCGAGATCGCCCAACTCATGCTGGAGGATGCCGGGCTGCGCGTGGACTTTGCCGAAGATGGCCTGGCCGCCGTCGACCTGGCCGGGCGGAACGCCTACGACCTGATCCTGATGGACATGCAGATGCCGCGCATGGACGGCCTGCAGGCGACGCGCCAGATCCGCCGGCTGCCGACGGTGGGCAAGGTGCCGATTCTGGCGATGACCGCCAATGCCTTTGCCGAGGACCGGGCACGCTGCTTCGAGGCCGGCATGAACGATTTCATCGCCAAGCCGTTTCACCCGGAACAGTTGTTCGCCACCCTGCTCAAATGGCTGGCCCGGCCCACCGTTTGAGGCCGGTACTTTAACGCTTGCCGGCCGGGCTTTGCTGGAATTGTCACTTTTCCATTCTTTTATAAAGGTGGGGGAGTTTGTTATGTACTATGCTAAAAATAAGCATAGCGGCCATCGATAACGATTTTCATAATGCCGGACAATAATCAGTCACCCGACTACAGCTACAAACCCGCCCTCATCGTGGCGGCGGTGTGGACGGCCTTGCTGGCTTTCTCCGCGGTCGTCAACTACCGTAGCCATGTTGAAGGAGCGGTCGACCACGCGCGCTACATGGCCGAGGCCTATATCGAGAAGGATCTGGCAGTGCGGCGCTGGATCACCGGCCATGGCGGCGTCTATGTCCGGCCCAGCGAATCGACACCGCCGAATCCGTGGCTGAACATGCCCAAGCGCGACGTCAGGACCACCGACGGGATGGAGCTGACCCTGGTCAACCCGGCGTATGCGACCCGCCAGCTGCATGAGGAATTTGCCGCGCAGAACGGGGTGCGCGGCCATCTCACCGCGCTCCAGCTGAAGAACCCGAACAATGCCCCCGACGACTGGGAACGGGCGACTTTGAAGCGTCTTGCAGCCGGTGAGAAATTCGTCGCCGAGACCGTCGACCTGCCGACCGGCAAGGTCTTCCGGCTGATGCGCCCGGTCTTCATGGAGCAGGGTTGCATGAAGTGCCACAGCGACATGAACATCCCGCTCGGCGGCCTGCGCGGCGGCATTTCGACCAGCGTCCAGCTGACGCCTTTCCTGAATAATGAGTCGGCCGCCATCCAGGGCGTGCTGGTCACGCACGGCACCATCTGGCTGGTCGGACTGTTCGGCATCGGCTGGATGACCCGGCGCAATCGCGGGCGCTTTGTCGACAAGCTGAAGGTGAGCAGCCTGTTGCGCAAGGAGGAGCGCCTGGTGGCCGAGATGATGTCGTTGGGTGACCGGCTGGGCGGTTTGAGCGAGCACGACTTGATCCAGGAGGGCCTGGCTGTTGCCCAGTTGCTGACCGGCAGCCCGATCGCCTATTTCCATTTCGTCAATGAGGACCAGAACAGCGTCGAGTTGGGCGCTTGGTCGAGATCGACCCTGGAACATTACTGCAAGGCCTTCAAGGAAGGCCATTATCCGCTCGACAAGGCCGGCATCTGGGCCGATTGCGCCCGCCTGCACCGGCCGGTCGTGCATAACGACTACGCCAGCGAGGTATCGCGGCGCGGCCTGCCGGAGGGCCATGCCGAACTGGTCCGTCATCTGAGCGTGCCGGTCATGGAAGGCGGCCTGGTCCGGGTCATTGCCGGGGTGGGCAACAAGGCGGAACTCTACGATGCCGACGACCAGCATCTGCTGCAACTGCTGATCGACGACCTCTGGAAGCTGGTCCAGCGCAAGCGGGCCGAGGCTGCCCTGCAGAGCAGCGAGCAGCGCCTGCGCGAAGCGCAACGGCTGGCCCGCCTGGGCAGCTGGGAACTCGATCATGCGAGCGGCAAGTGCGACTGGTCGGAGGAAATGTATGCCGTTTTCGGTGTCGACCGCAGCGATTTCGTGCCGAGCTACGCCAGCATGCTCGAGCAGATCCATCCCGACGACCGGGCGGCGGGTGAAGCGGTTTTTCGCCAGGCGTCGATTGGTGGAGCGAGTTTCGAACGGGTCTTGCGCGTCCTGACCGGCAGCGGCCAGTTGCGCCTGGTTTATTTCCGGGCTCTGACCGAGCTCGATGAGGCGGGCGCGCCGCTGGTCAGTCGCGGCACTGCCCAGGATGTCACCGAGCAGCGCGAACTGGAGCGTTTGCGTCAGAGCAAGGCCGACCTGACCTCCCTGTTCGAGAACACCGACCGTCTGATCTGGATGGTCGACGCGCAGTGCCGGCTGGTCATCGCCAATTCGGTCTTCCACGACACCATGCGCCAGGCCATCGGCCGTCGTCTCAATGCCGGCGATCCGCTGCCGGCACCGGAATGGCCGGCGGCCGAACTCGATGTCTGGCGAACCCTGTATCGGCGCGGCCTGGCCGGCGAGCAGTTCGCCCAGGAAATCGCCGTTGCCGGCCTGGGCAACGAGGCGCGCTGGATCAATTTCAGCGTCTTCCCGATTGTTGACGACGATACCGGCGTGGTCAGCGGCCTGACCATCACCGGCTACGATTTCACCCAGCGGCGTCAACTGGACGAGGCGCAGCGCCAGCTGCTCGAACAGAAGGAGCTTGTCCTGCGGGAGCTGGAGGCGCATCACCGCCAGTCCCTGCTGATCAATCGCCTGAACGACCTGTTGCAGAGTTGCCGGGCCGAGCGTGAGGCCTACGAGGTCATTTCGCTGGCGCTGGGCGAAATCTTCGCCGGCCACGTCGGTTGCCTGGCCATCGCCGAGGCGCACAGCCGCGACCTGCTGACCGTGGCTGCCTGGGGCGAAACGAGCGCCGGCACCAGTCCGGCTTTTACCATCGACGACTGCTGGGCCTTGCGGCGCGGCGAGGTTCATGTGGTGCAGGCCGGCGGCGAATTGCCGTGTCAGCACTTCGATCAGATCCCGGCGCATGGTTATATTTGCCTGCCGTTGGTGGTCGGCGGCGAAACCCTGGGGCTGCTCAACCTGGAACTGCCGGCCGCCTGCGACAGCAAGCGGATGGCGCTGATCGACGACGCCATGCGGCGGGTGGCCGAAACCATCAAGTTGTCGCTGTCCAACCTGCGCCTGCGCATCGCCCTCGAAGAGCAGGCGACGCACGACACGCTGACCGGCCTGTTCAACCGCCGATATCTCGACAACACCCTGCCGCGCGAACTGCACCGGGCGCGCCGCAACAACGAGAGCCTGACCGTAGCGATGATCGATATCGATCATTTCAAGAATTTCAACGACAAGTACGGCCATGAAGCCGGCGATCTGGTGCTGCACCAGGTCGGCCAATTGTTGCGCCACAACCTGCGCAAGAGTGACGTCGGCTGCCGCTACGGCGGTGAGGAATTGCTGGTTGTGCTGCCCAACGCCGGTGCTCTCAACGCCCAGAGCCGGCTGGCCGAGTTCTGCGCCCAGATCCGCACCCTGAGCATCGTCTATCGCGACCAGATTCTGCCGCCGGTGACCGTCTCTGTTGGCATAGCCAGCGCCGGTGACGGCAATTTCGATTCCCTGGCACTGCTGCGAGCTGCCGACACGGCGCTCTACGCCGCCAAGGCCGCCGGGCGCGACCGCATCGCCATTTTTGGTGAAACGATGGAGGAGCCGGCGGCCTAATGTCCATTCGGGACGGCCATTCCGTCCCGATCAGGCATGCGCTTTCGGCATATGCCGCTTCAGCCAGCTCACCGCGTCGTCGACATAGGTGAACACCACCGGGATGACCAGCAGGCTCAGAAAAGTCGAGGTGATCAGGCCGCCGATGACGACGATGGCCATCGGCGCCCGGAAGCTGGGGTCGGTGCCCAGCCCGATGGCGATCGGCAGCATGCCGGCGCCCATGGCGACGGTGGTCATGACGATCGGTCGGGCCCGCTTGCGGCAGGCGTCGAGCAGCGCATGCCAGCGGTCCAGGCCGTGCTCGCGACGGGCCAGGATGACGTAGTCGATGAGCAGAATCGAATTCTTGGTGGCGATGCCCATCAGCATGATCAGGCCGATCATCGATGGCATCGACAGCGCGGTCTGGGTGACGAACAGGGCCAGGAAGGCGCCGGGGATGGACAGCACCAGCGCGGCCAGGATGGTGCCGGGCTGGACGAAATCCTTGAATAGCAGGACCAGCACGATGTAGATGCACAGCACGCCGGTCAGCATGGCCAGGCCGAAGCTCTGGAACAGTTCGCCCATCGCCTCGGCGTCGCCGACCGTGGTCTGCAACACGCCGGGCGGCAGCTGGCGCAGGCTGGGCAGGGCCAGTGCCTGTTTTTCCACTTCGCCGAGCGGCTGGCCATTCAGCTCGATTTCGAAATTGATGTTGCGCAGGCGGTCGTAGCGGTCGATCTCGGCCGGGCCGCCGGTGATCGACAGGCTGGCGACGTTGCCGATCATCACCGGGCCGTGCTTGCCGGGCACGGTCAGGCGTTCGAGCAGACCGATATCCTGGCGGGCAGCGGCCGGCAATTTGACCACAATCGGGACTTGCCGCTGGGCCAGATTGAGCTTGGCGATGCTCTGGTCGTAGTCGCCGGCGGTGGCGATGCGCAGCACGTCGGCAATCGCCGCCGAAGTGACGCCGAGATCGGCGGCGCGGGCGAAATCTGGGCGGACCACCAGTTCCGGGCGGGTCAGGCTGGCCGTCGTGGTCACCGCGCCGATGCCGGGAATGCTGCGCAACTCGCGCTCGACGACGCGGCCGTGTTCGGCCAGCACGGCGCCGTTCTCGCTGGCCAGCACCAGCACGTATTTCTCGTTGGAGCCGCCGAAGCCGACCTTGATCTGGACGCCGGGCAGGTCGGCCAGCGCCGCGCGCAACTGGGCTTCGACCACCTGTTTCTTGAGGTCACGCTGCTTGCGCGGGGTCAGGTTGATGGTCAGCGTTGCCTTGCGGACCTCGGCCGCACCGCGCGGGGCGAACGGGTCGCTGCCGGCGGCACCGCCGCCGATGGCGGTGTACACCATCTTGACGTGCGGATTCTGCTCGACCCGCCGGCGTGCCTCCTCGGCCACCGCGTAACTTTCCTGGAAGGTGCTGCCCGGCGGCAGCGACAGGTAGACCTGGGTTTGCGACAGGTCGTCGGGCGGGATGAAGCCGGTCGGCAGCAGTGGCACCAGGGCGAAGGAGCCGATAAAGAAGACGACGGTGGCCAGTGTGGTCAGGATGCGGTGTTTCAGACACCAGGCGGCCCAGCCGGCGTAAATTTCCATCCAGCGCGGCTCGTGGTAGGCGCGGGTCGGCGGACGCAGGAGGTAGGCGGCCATCATTGGCGTCAGCATGCGGGCGACGACCAGCGAGAAAAAGACGGCAATCGCTGCGGTCCACCCGAACTGGACGAAGAATTTTCCGGCCACGCCGCCCATGAAGGCGGTTGGCAGAAAGACGGCGATCAGCGTGAAGGTGGTGGCAATGACCGCCAGGCCGATCTCGTCTGCCGCTTCCATGGCCGCCTGCAGCGGCGTCTTGCCGGCACGCAGGTGGCGCATGATGTTCTCGATCTCGACGATGGCGTCGTCGACCAGGATGCCGACCACCAGCGACATCGACAGCAGGGTCACCACGTTCAAGGTGAAACCCATGAAATACATCGCGGCGAAGGTCGGGATGGCCGACAAGGGCAGGGCGGTGGCCGACACGAAGGTGGCCCGGGCATCGCGCAGGAACAGCCAGACGACCAGCACGGCGAGCAGCGCGCCTTCGATCAACAGCGCCATCGAACCGTCGAAATTCTCGATCACCGGGTCGACGAAATTGAAGGCTTCGGTGATCTCGATGTCCGGCCGTTCGGCTTTCAGCCTGGCCAGCGCGGCGCGCACGCCGTCGGCCAGATCGACCTCGCCGGCGCCGCGGGCGCGGACGATCTCGAAGCCGACCACCGGCTTGCCGTTCAACAGCGCTGCCGAGCGGCGTTCGGCCACCGTGTCGCGCACCGTCGCCACTTCGTCGAGGCGGATGCGCCGGCCGTCGGCCAGGGAGATTTCCAGGCGGCCCAGTTCGGTGGCGGTTTGTACGGTGGCGATGGTGCGTACCGACTGTTCGATGCCGCCGACGTCGGCCCGGCCCCCGGCTGCTTCCTGCTGAACCTGGCGCAACTGGCGCGACACCTCGGCGGCACTGGCGCGCAGGGCGAGCAGCCGCGCCGGGTCGAGTTCGACGGCGATTTCGCGGCTGACGCCACCCACCCGCGACACGGCACCGACGCCGCGCACCGACAGCAGGGTCTTGCTGACCGTGTTGTCGACGAACCAGGACAGCGCTTCGTCGTCCATGCGCGACGAGGCCACGGTGTAGGTGAGGATCGGCGTGCCGGCCAGGTTGACCTTGGCGATCACCGGGTCCTTCAAATCGCCGGGCAGGTCGGCGCGGATGCGCGAGACGGCGTCGCGTACGTCGTCGACCGCTTCCTGGGTCGGCTTCTCCAGGCGGAATTCGACGGTGACGATGGCCACGCCGTCCTGCACCTTGGTGTAAATGTGCTTGATGCCCTGCACGGTGGCCACCGAATTCTCGATCTTGCGCGCCACCTCGGTTTCCAGCTGGCCGGGCGCGGCGCCGGGCAGGCTGGCGGTGACGGTGACCATCGGCAGGTCGATGTCCGGGAACTGCTGGATCTTCATCGCCGTGAACGCCCAACCGCCGAGCAGGGTGAGCATGACGAACAGCAGGACAGCCGGAATCGGGTTCCTGATCGACCAGGCGGAAACGTTCATCGCTGGGCCTGATTGGTGGTGGCCGGAGCGAAGACGCGCACCGTGTCGCCGTCGGCCAGGAAGCCGGCGCCGCTGGCGACGACCTGCGCCTTGGCGTCCAGCCCGATCACTTCGACCTGCTCGCTGTTGCGCCGGCCGAGCGTCACCTTGGTTTGCGCCACCTTGGCCAGACCGTCGGCCCCGCCTTCGAGCACGAAGACGTAGGCGAAGCCCTCGCGCAGCAGCACGGCGGTCTGCGGCAGGGTCAGGGCCGGGCTGCGCCCGAGTTCGAATTCGCCGCGGGCGTACATGCCGGCGCCGAGCACGCCGGCGGCCTCGCGCGGCAGATCGACATAGACCAGGCCGTTGCGCGTCTGCGCATCGACGGTCGGGGCGACGATGCGCACCGTGCCCGCTACCGGCGAGCCGTCCGCTGCGGTCAACGTCGCTTTCTGGCCGGATTTCAGGCGGGGCAGTTCGGCGGCCGTGACTTCGGCCCGCCATTCCAGCCGGCCGCCGCGAATCAGCCGGAACAATTCCTTGCCGGCCTCGCTCAGCGAACCGACGGTGGCAATGCGCGCCGAGATCACGCCGTCGTCCGGGGCGACGACATTGGCCTTGGCGTGGCGCAGGGCGGCCGACTGCTGCCTGGCCTTTGCCGCATTCAGCCGGGCCAGCGCGGTATCGGCGGCAGTCTGCGACTGGACATTCTGCTGGGCACTGTAGAAACCCTTTTCCCGCAATTGCCGCGAACGTTCCTGGTTGGCCCGCGCCTCGGCCAGCACGGCTTCGGCTTCGGCCACCGCCGCCTGGCTCTCGGCCAGTTCGGTGCCGACCGTGTCGCTGGCGATGCGGGCCAGCACCTGGCCTTTCTTGACCACGTCGCCGACATTGGCCTGCACTTCGGTAATCCGGTAGCCGCCCAGTTCGGCGCCGATGATCGCTTCCTGCCAGGCCGCGACATTGCCGCCGGCGGCCAGCGTCTGCGGCCAGTCTTCGCTCTTTGGCGCGATGGTGGAGACGGTGAGGGCCGGCTTGGCGGTCGCCGCCTTGGCCGGTTCGGCGGCCTGCTCGGTACAACCGGCCAGGCCGAGCAGGGCAAGGGCGGCCAGCCCTGTCACCAAGTGCTTGTTCATGTTCTGCCTCGTTGCTGCATAAACGTTAAAAAGCCGGGCATGGCATCCCGGCTTTTCTGGTGGCTTAAACCCCCTGTTTCAGGCTGGCCTCGATGAAGGGATCAAGGTCGCCATCGAGCACGGCCTGGGTGTTGCCGGTCTCGTGGTTGGTGCGCAGATCCTTGATCCGGCTCTGGTCGAGCACGTAGGAGCGGATCTGGTGGCCCCAGCCGATGTCGGACTTGGCGTCTTCCAGCTTCTGCTGTTCGGCCTGCTGCTTGCGCAGTTCGAACTCGTAGAGGCGGGCGCGCAGCATCTGCCAGGCTTCGTCGCGGTTGCGGTGCTGCGAACGGTCGTTCTGGCACTGGACGACGATGCCGGTCGGCACGTGGGTCAGACGCACCGCCGAATCGGTCTTGTTGATGTGCTGACCGCCGGCGCCGGAAGCGCGATAGGTGTCGGTACGCACGTCGGCCGGGTTGATGGCGATCTCGATCGAGTCATCGACTTCCGGGAAGACGAAAACGGAGGTGAAGCTGGTGTGGCGCCGGGCGTTGGAGTCGAACGGCGACTTGCGGACCAGACGGTGGATGCCGGTTTCGGTGCGCAGCGTGCCGTAGGCGTAATCGCCGGTGAACTTGACGGTGGCGCTCTTGATGCCGGCGACGTCACCTTCGGATTCTTCCATGACCTCGACAGAGAAGCCCTTCTTTTCGCCGTACTTCAGGTACATGCGCAGCAGCATCGAGGCCCAGTCCTGGGCTTCGGTGCCGCCGGCGCCGGCCTGGATTTCCAGGAAGCAGGGCATCGGGTCGGAGGGGTTGTTGAACATGCGGCGGAATTCGAGGGCGGCCAGCTTTTCTTCCAGCCCGGCATTGTCGGCTTCGACGGCGAGCAGGGTGTCGTCGTCGCCGTCTTCCTTGCCCATGGTGAACAGTTCGCGGCCGTCGTTGACGCCGTTATCGACGGCTTCGAGGACGAGCACGATGTCTTCCAGCGCCTTCTTTTCCTTGCCCAGTTCCTGGGCGCGTTTCGGATCGTCCCAGATCTTGGGATCTTCCATCTCCTGGTTGAGGAGGGTCAGACGCTCACGCTTGTGATCGTAGTCAAAGATACCTCCGCAGCTCGGCGGCGCGCTGCGCCAGATCGTCGAGCTTGTAGGAGATGCTGTTGAGTTGTTCGGCTTCCATGATTCCTCGGTATTGCAATGCAAAAAGCGGATTATACATGGCTGACCATGGCCGCATTTTGCGCTTTGCCTCGGTCGGGCCACTCGGAGGGAGCGCGTGGTCTGGAGCTGAAAAGAGGGGGCAATGCTTGCGTTTGGTGCGCACCTGCTCAGAGGTGACTTGGAATGAGTGTTTTGGTGCGGTGCACTATCGTGTTGCACTGTTTTGGTGCATTAATCTGCCTGAGCAAACCTGCTTATTGCGGTCAACGCCGGGAATGAGGCCAAAAACACCGTGGTTAACGGTGGCAAGAAGATTGCTAACAGACCGTAGTCCCAATAATTTCTGGCAACACCGTGAACGACATTGCATCTTCCGCTGGTTTTCTTCCCGTCTTGCGCCGCCGGCGCAACTCGACCTGGGAGGACATCGACAGCGAGCGGGTCTTGCAGGTGCTGGTGCACAACCTCGACGGTATGGTATTTCGCTGTGCCATTGACCCGCACTGGACGCTGCATTTCGTCAGTGACGGTTGCCGCGGCCTGACCGGCTATTGCCCGGACGAACTGGAGTTCAACAAGGTCGTTTCGCTGGAGGAAATTACCCACCCCGATGATCGTCAGGTAGTTCGTAAGGCAATCAGCGAGGCAAATCAGGGGGGCGGGCGTTATCGGGTGCAGTACCGCATCCGGCACAAGAACGGTAGCGAAAAATGGGTGCTCGAGCGCGGCGCCGTCGTTCTCGACGAAAGCGGTGAGCGGGTGCTCGAAGGCTTCATCGAGGACATCACCGAGCAGATGGAGGGGCAACGCCAGCTGGCCGATGCCGAAATGCGCTACCGCAGTATTTTCGAAGACTCGGTGATCGGCATGTTCCAGACCTCGATCGACGGCCATTACCTGGCGGCCAACCGGGCGCTGGCCCGCTTGTACGGTTATGAGGATCCGGCGGCACTGATCGTCGGCCTGTCCGACATCGCCACCCGGCTCTACGTGGCGCCAGGGCGGCGGGAGGAATTCAAGCAGCGCATGCTCGATACCGGCAAGGTCACCGATTTCGAATCCGAGGTCTATTGCCGCGACGGCAGCCGCATCTGGATTTCCGAGAACGCTCACGTCGTGTACAGCCCGGATGGCGAGGCGCTCTATTACGAAGGCACCGTCGAGGACGTGACGGTGCAGCACAACTACCGGCAGCAGCTGGAATACCAGGCGACGCACGACCCGCTGACCGGCCTGCCCAACCGCAACCTGTTGCAGGACCGCCTGCAGCAACTGCTCCGCCTGGCCCAGCGCAAGGGCACGCACGGCACACTGGCCTTCGTCGATCTCGACAACTTCAAGTTCGTCAATGACAGCCTCGGCCACGGTGCCGGTGACCAGTTGCTGGTTGAAGCGGCCAAGCGGCTGAAGGCCTGCCTGCGCGATTCCGATACCGTCGCCCGTTACGGTGGCGACGAATTCGTGCTGATCCTCGGTGATTACGGCGGCCTGAGCGACACCCTGCAAATCCTGCACCGTATCCAGGAAGCGGTGGCCGAGCCGATCATGCTCGACGGCCATGAAGTGCGGGTCAATTGCAGTATCGGCGTCAGCGTCTATCCGGATGACGGTGAGAATCTCGAAGCGCTGCTGCGTCATGCCGATGCCGCCATGCACCACGCCAAGCAACTGGGCAAGGGGCAGTTCCAGTTCTATACCGAGTCGCTCAACGCCGCCGCCCGCGACCGGCTGGCCCTCGACTCGGCACTGCGCCGGGCGGTCGAGCAGGAAGAGTTGTATGTCGTCTACCAGCCCAAGGTCGATGCGCGCGGCCGGGCCTGCGGCTTCGAAGCGCTGGTGCGCTGGGACAGCGAGGAATTCGGCAGCGTATCGCCGGTCAAGTTCATTCCGCTGGCCGAGGAAACCGGCCTGATCGGCCAGCTGACCTGGTTCGTCATGCGCCAGGCCTGCCACCAGGCGGCCGGCTGGCACAAGGCCGGTCACCGCGACCTGCGGGTGGCAGTCAATATTTCACCCAGCCTGTTCCGCGAAAAGGACCTGGCCGCGCTGGTCCGATCGGTGCTCGAAGAAGCCGACTTGCCGCCCGGGGCGCTGGAACTGGAAATCACTGAAGGCATGCTGATGGGCGACGTGCAGCGGGCCCTGACCGTGTTGCACGAATTGAAGGCGATGGGCGTCTATATCGCCATCGACGACTTCGGCACCGGCTATTCGTCGCTGGCCTATTTGAAGCGCTTCCCGATCGATATCCTCAAGGTCGACCGTTCCTTCGTCATGGAATGCGATGCCGGCAACGAGGCGATGGCAATCACCCGCGCCATCGTGTCGCTGGCCCACAGCCTGAATTTGCGCGTGGTTGCCGAGGGGGTCGAGAAGCCGTCGCAACTGGCCGTACTCAATGCGCTGGGTTGCGAGGAATTCCAGGGCTACCTGTTCGCCAGGCCGTTGCCGGTCGGCGACGTAGCGGCCTTCCTGGCGGCGGCGCCGGTCCGGCGTTAAACTCAAACGCCGCCTGCGGTCGACCGGGAAAAACCGCCTAATTTCTTACAAGCGCCTGCCGAGCCTTCTGGCACAATAGTCTGCAGGAGGTGAGCCATGGTTGCTGAAGGTCTGGTAAACAAGCTGCGCTCGATGATCGGTTCCGCTGCCGGACCGGAACGGGTGGCACTCAATGCGCGTGGGGTCGACAAGCTGCGCGGGCAATTGCGCGATTGCGCCGAGGGGCAGGGCGGGGAAGTGTCGGCGCGGGCCCGGGCGGCGCGCCTGGCCGAAACCTATCTCGGTCTCAACGACGAAGGGCGGCAGCGCTTCCTCAAGCTGATTGCCCTGGAATTCGGCCCCGATCCGGCCAAAGTGGATATTGCCCACGCCGCCTACCAGGCGGCGGTCGGCAGCGCCGAGCAATGGAAGGCCGAGGCGGCCTTGCGCACCGCCATGCGCTCGTCGCGCATCCGCATCCTGACCCAGTTCAACGCCATCCCGCAGGGCGTCAAATTTTTGGTGGACCTGCGTGCCGACCTGCTGCGCTACCTGGAAAACGACCGCGAACTGGCGGTGCTCGATCGTGAACTGGAATCCCGGCTGTCGGCCTGGTTCGATGTCGGCTTCCTGGAATTGCAGCGCATCACCTGGAATTCGCCGGCCGCTCTGCTCGAAAAGCTGATCGAATACGAGGCGGTCCATGAAATCCGCTCGTGGACCGACCTCAAGAACCGCCTCGATTCCGACCGTCGGCTCTACGCCTTCTTCCACCCGCGCATGCCGGCCGAGCCGCTGATCTTCGTCGAAGTGGCGCTGACCGACCACCTGGCCGGCAACGTGCAGGAACTGCTCGACGAACAGGCCCCGCTGTTCGATCACAGCCGGGCCGATACCGCCATCTTCTATTCCATCTCCAACACCCAGGTCGGGCTGCGCGGCGTGTCCTTCGGCAGTTTCCTGCTCAAAAGGGTTATCGACGACCTGAAGCGCGATTTCCCGAAGCTGGCCCATTTCGCCACCCTGTCGCCGATGCCCGGCCTCGCCGCCTGGGTGCGCAAGAACCCGTCGGTGCTGGCCGAGGCCGGCATAGAGCTGCCGCTCGACGAACTGTCCATGCCCATCTGGGCCGACGACCGGGCGAGCGTTCGCCGCCTGCGCGATCCGCTCTGCCGGCTGGGGGCCCGTTATCTGGCGACGGCCAAGCAGGGCGGCGGCCAGGCGCCGTTCGACCCGGTGTCGCGCTTCCATCTTGGCAATGGCGCACGCATCGAGCGCCTCAATTTCCTGGCCGACTGCTCGGCCAAGGGTTTCCGGCAGTCCTTCGGCCTGATGGTCAATTACCTGTACAGCCTGGACGATCTGGAAACCAACCTGGAAGCCTTTGCCAGCAGCGGCAGCATCGCCATGTCGGCCAGTCTGCGTCGGTTGGCGCGCGGCAAGTAGGCAAAAAAACGGCCCCTGCCCAAAATTTGGGCAGGGGCCGAAAGTTCAGGCAGCTCAATGGCTTGCCGCATCTACCCCGAGCTTATCCACAGCTTTGCTCGACCGAAACGGGGATAAATATGTTTTATCCCAATTCTTCGATCAGTGGGCATGTCGCACCAGTCGTGCTGGTCAAACGCTGTCCTATTCGAGATGCTCGATCAGCAATTGCGGATTTTCCACCCCCATGTACTCGTTGACCGCAAGACGATAAGCGGCGCGGGTGCGGTTGCCGGGTTGGGTGGAGAAGTTGAACTGGATGGCGTCGATGCGGCTGTTGCCCTTCCTTAGCCGCAGTTTCAGATGCTTGTCCTTCAACACGCGCTGTTGCTCGATGTCGAACTCATCGACGAACAGCGGCGCCGGGAAGCCCTGGCCCCAGACTTCGTTTTCCAGCAGGCGGGCGATTTCCAGCGAGATGTAGCCGCCTTCGAGCGGGCCGTCGGTTTCCAGCGTGCGGGTGAGGTCGGCCGGGGCGAGCAGTTGGCCGGCGATTTCGGCGAACAGGTCGCGGAACTGGGCGAAATTTTCCTCGCGCAGCGTCGCGCCAGCCGCCATGGCGTGGCCGCCGAAGCGCAATAACAGGCCGGGGGCGCGCTTGGCGACCAGGTCGAGCGCATCGCGCAGGTGCAGGCCGGGGATCGAGCGCCCCGAGCCCTTGATGATGCCGCCTTCGCCACGGGCAAAGGCGAATACCGGGCGGTGCAGCTTGTCCTTGATGCGCGAGGCCAGGATGCCGACCACGCCTTCGTGCCAGTCCGGGTCGAAGAGCGCGATGCCGGGGCGGGCGTCGTCGGCGTCGAGCGTTTCGAGCAGGATCAGCGCCTGTTCCTGCATGCCGGATTCGATTTCGCGCCGTTCGCGGTTCAGGGCGTCGAGCTCCTGGGCGATTTGCAGGGCGCGCGAGGAATCGTCGGTGAGCAGGCATTCGATGCCCAGGCGCATATCGGCGAGGCGCCCGGCGGCGTTCAGGCGCGGCCCGAGCAGGAAACCGAGGTCGAAAGCCGAAGCGCGTTTCGGGTCGCGCCCGGCGGCCTTGAACAGCGCGGCCAGCCCGGCGTGCAGGCGGCCGGCGCGCATGCGCTTCAGGCCCTGGCTGACCAGGATGCGGTTGTTGCGGTCGAGTTTGACGACGTCGGCGACGGTGCCCAGCGCCACCAGGTCGAGCAGGTCGGCGAAATTGGGTTCCGGGCGCTCGACGAAGAAGCCGCGTTCGCGCAGTTCCGCGCGCAGGGCCAGGGCGACGTAGAACATGACGCCGACGCCGGCGATGCATTTCGATGGAAAGTCGCAGCCGGGCTGATTCGGATTGACGATGCAGTCGGCGTCCGGCAAGGATTCTGCCGGCAGGTGGTGGTCGGTAATCAGCGTGGCGATGCCCAGTTCGCGGGCGCGGGCGACGCCGGCCAGGCTGGCGATACCGTTGTCGACGGTGATGATGAGGTCGGGCGACTGCTCGGCGGCCAGGTCGACGATTTCCGGCGACAGGCCGTAGCCGAATTTGAAGCGGTCGGGGACCAGGAAATCGACGTCGGCACCGAGCGCCTTCAGGGCGCGCATGCCGACCGCGGTGGCGGTGGCGCCGTCGCAGTCGTAGTCGCCGATGATGAGGAGGCGCGCTTCGGCCTCGATGGCGTCGGCCAGGATCTGCGCCGCCTGGTCGGTGTTGGTCAGCGCGGCGGGCGGCAGCAGGGACTTGAGTTCGTAGTCGAGTTCGGCCTTGTCGGTGATGCCGCGCGCCGCGTAGAGGCGGGCGAGCAGCGGGTGCAGGCCTTGCTGTTCAAGTTGCCAGACGATACGCGGTTGGCTGCTGCGGGTGACGATGCGGGTCATGCTTGAGCCTTTTCGGCCGGTGTGCCGGCCAGTTCCTTGGCGATGGCCGGCAGCGGCCGGGCGGATTTCCAGAATTTCCAGCGCTCACCGCCGCTCAGCGTGTAGTGCAGGTGGCCGTAGACGGTGGGGGCGAGCAGATCGATGCGGTCAACCTTGCTGCCGAGCGCTTTTTTCAGCGGCAGGAACCAGTCGGTTTCCAGTTGTTGCAAGGTGTTGCGCCAGCCTTCGCCGTCTTCGTAGAGGACGCGCGGCAGTAACTGCTCGAGGACGACGAGCGGGCGCGCGCCGGCCTGGGGCAGGAAGGCGGTGCAGTTGTCCGGCCGGGCATGCAGCGGCGTGCCAGTGGCGATGGCCAGGCCGGCGGCCAGCGGGTTGTCGCTCCAGATACCGCTGAAGGTGGCCTGCTGCGGCGCCGGAAAAGTGCCGCCACCCCACAGCCACAGGCTGTTGATCGCCGGTTTTCCCTCGGCCTGGCGGCGTTCGTTGACCGGGTGGCCGTGCAGGAACATCTGCACTTCGTTGAGCCAGCGAGTCAGCGTCGCGTCGCCGGTCGGCAGTTCGCTGTCCACCCGGCGGCCGGCGATGGCGGAAAGCGGCTCGACGGCGTGGTCGACCGCAGCATTCAATTGCAGATACCAGCGGCGGGCGTCGGCGACGTGGAAGCGGCCGATGTCGGCGAAGGTGTCGTTGAGCGAGGCGGCGATGGCCTGTGCTTCGTCGGCGTCGAGTTCGAAGGCGCCGGCGTCGGCCAGCACGATGCGTTCGTGGTGAAAGCGCAGGTGTACCGGGTCGGCGCACAGCCAGTGGCCGCTACGTGCCTGTTCGCAGCCTTCGCCGAGCAGGCGCAGGGGGCCGAAATACGGGGTGGTCAGGCCGCAGGCGTCGAGCAGTACCTGCTCGAAAGCACGGCGCGGCAGGCGCTGCAGGCTGGCGTGGGCGAGCAGCCAGTCAAGGCTGGGCGCCGACAGCTTGCCGAGGGTGAATTGGTCATCCGGTTCGGGCCAGATCAGTTCGGGAACGAGCAGGGTGAGATGCACGGGCAAGCCAGACGGTTAACGGGGCGGCAAAGTGTACCACCAGATAGTTGTCGGCAAGCCGCCGAAGGGGTTTCCAAGCGATGCGGGCTTGTCGTTCGCCAGCTCTCAAAAAAGATGCCCGCTATCTGGTAAGCTCGGCCGGGACGCGAATAAACAGCTATCAGGGGTTTTGATGAGGATCATGATTGTCGATGACAATGCGGTCATGCGCAAAGTGCTGGCCGCCTTGTTCGCCAGCGTTGGGCATGAGGTGGTTTGCCTCCTCGAAGACGGTAACGAGATCGAAGCCCGCCTGGCCGAGATCCAGCCGGAACTGGTTTGTCTCGACTACAACCTGCCGGGTCGCGATGGCCTGGATTTGCTGGCGGTCGTGCAGGCCATCGCGCCGCAGGTCGATGTGGTGTTCATGACCGCTTCCAATGAGGACGGGATAGAAGGAAGGGCGGCCGATGCCGGGGCCTCCGGCTTCATTCGCAAGCCTTTTGGTCAGGCCCAGATCATCAAGGAGCTGGAGGGGATTATTGCCGCCCGCCAATTGACCAAGGCCTCCGTGGCCGCTCCGTCGAATCAAGCTCCCGGCCAGGTGCAACGGGCCACCGCGGTCGTTGCCGACGACAATGGTTCGGTCAGACTGGTCCTCAAGGCACTCCTTGAAGAGTCTGGCTTGCGCGTCGTGCAGACCGTGACCAATGGTGCGGAAGCTGTTCAGGCGGCTCTTGTTCACAAGCCCTGGGTGCTCTGTCTGGATGTGAATATGCCGGTGATGAGCGGGCTTGAAGCCCTGCCCAAAGTTCTCGAAGCCAGTCCGCAGACCAAGGTGGTCATGGTCACCGGTTGCGCCGACAAGAAGCTGGTGGCCCAGGCGGCCGGTCTGGGAGCGGTCGGCTATATCATCAAGCCGCTGCGCCCGGCCTATGTCGAGAATTTCATGCGCCGGCTGCGCGGCTGAGCGGCGCCGGCTACGGAAAAAAGCGGCCCCGGGTTTTATACCGGGGCCGAACCGAGGTTGCTGCAGAGAGAGACGGTTGGCGGTCAGGCGTAAGTCGGGGCGAAGCTGGCTTCCGGATTGGCGGCCGGCCCCTTGTCGGACCAGTAGGGCGATAGCTTGCGCAGTTGGGCAATGATCGGCGGTACCGCCTCGATCACCCGGTCCACTTCCGCTTCGGTGTTGTAGCGCGACAGCGAGAAGCGGATGGTGCCGTGGGCGGCGGTGTAGGGAATGCCCATCGCCCGCATCACATGCGAGGGTTCGAGCGAGCCCGAGGTGCAGGCCGAGCCGGAACTGCCGGCGATGCCCATCTTGTTCAACAGCAGCAGAATGGCCTCGCCCTCGATGTATTCGAAGGCGATGTTGCTGGTGTTGGGCAGGCGGTTGGAGACGTCGCCGGTCGGGAAGCAATGGGTGATCTGGCTCAGGATGCCGTGTTCCAGCTTGTCGCGCAGGCGCTTGACTTCGGTGTTCTCGGTTGCCATGTGCTGCATGGCCAGTTCGCAGGCGACGCCCAAGCCGACGATGGACGCCGAGTTCTCGGTACCGGCCCGCCGACCGCGTTCTTGGTGACCGCCGCGCAACAGCGGACGGAAACGGCAGCCGCGGCGCAGGTAGAGCACGCCGATGCCTTTGGGGGCATGCAGTTTGTGGCCGGACAGCGACAGCAGGTCGATCTTGCTGTTCTTCAGGTCGATGGGAATCTTGCCGACCGCCTGCACGGCGTCGGTGTGGAACATGATGCCCTTGGACGAGGCCAGTTCGGCCATTTCCTCGACCGGGAACAGGGTCCCGGTCTCGTTGTTGGCCCACATCACGGAGACGATGGCGACGCGGTCGTTCAACAGGGACTTGTATTCGTCCATGTC